>Ga0268248_100027_pt1 | contig 193524 bp, 206 predicted proteins | sample AgamicAtAme_FD_200856 | JGI IMG/M metagenome (GOLD analysis project Ga0268248, IMG submission 200856) | Agave microbial communities from Guanajuato, Mexico - At.Am.e (v2) (version 2) | ecosystem: Host-associated > Plants > Phyllosphere > Phylloplane/Leaf | place: Guanajuato, Mexico | collected... | reverse complement strand
CGGCGCGGACGGCGCGCCTGGTTCTCTGCATTGCCGAAATCAGCTTCACCCAGCGCTTTATCCCAGCCGCGATCGACAAGGATCTCTGAACCGTCTTTGTGATAGCGCGCCGACAGCGTGCGGGCCACGCTTGCGGCATGGGTAGGATCCACCAGCCCGAAACCGAAGCCATTCCCTTTTGCCGCATGTTTTTGCGCATAGCGATAGAGATACTCCCAGAGCTTTGGTGACAGCACATATTTGCTGTCGACCGTCGGGTCGAGCAGTTGGCCGAAGGTCGGGCGCTGCGTGGGGTAGAAGCGGTCGATATCGCGCAGGGTAAAGCCTTCACTGAGCTGTAAATCGCGGCGAAAACCGACCAGCACAATGCGTTCGCGGTGCTGCGGTAAAAAGTGGCGGCCATCAATGATTTTCGGATCGTCTTTGCCGGAAGCATCGGCATCGGCCACGTCATAGCCCAGTTCATCCAGCGTATTCATGATCACGCTGAAGGTTTTGCCTTTGTCGTGGCTTTTAAGGTTTTTGACGTTCTCCAGCACGAAGATCGCCGGACGGCGGGCTTTGATAATGCGCGCAACGTCGAAAAACAGCGTTCCCTGCGCTTCGCACTCAAAACCGTGGGCGCGACCAAGAGCATTCTTTTTACTTACCCCGGCGAGGCTAAAAGGCTGGCAGGGAAAGCCCGCCAGCAGCACGTCGTGCTCGGGGATCTGCTGTTTGATATGGGCGTAAGCCTGGGCTTCAGAGATGGCAGGATTGCCGCTCAGCGTCACTTCGCGGATGTCCTGATTAAAGGTGTGCGTGGACTTATCGTTGTACCAGTTGGCTTTATAGGTGCGCACCGCGTTTTTGTTCCATTCGCTGGTGAACACGCACTGCCCGCCGATAGCTTCAAACCCGCTGCGAATACCGCCAATACCGGCAAAGAGATCGATAAAACGGAAACGATAGTTGGGGTGATGAGCGGGGGGCGAGGGGAGCAGCGCACGCAGTTGCGCCTCTTCGGCGGCGGTCAGCGTTTTTACGCTGCCTTTACCGTTTATCCAACGGTTGAGCGATTCACGGCTCCATTCCGCTTTGCCCGCCTTTTTCAACTGCTCGGCCACATACTTTTGTCCGTAGATTTCAAGCACCTGATCGAGTAATGCCCGGTCGCGTTCCTGCTGTCGCTGTTGTTCAGTCTCTGCCTGCGCCAGCAGTTCCTGCGCAAGTGAATCAAATTCCGCCATGGCGTCTCCTTGGATTGACGCTCTGAAATATATCACTCATTTGACCCAGAGGAGAAACGCCAGGCAAGCCGTTATTGGCGGATAAACGCAACCGGTACGCTTTCCGTCAACCACACACTGTTATCGGCCTGATAGAAAACAAAGCCTTGCGCGTGCATCCGTTCTGCTTCAACGGTGAGCACCACCGGTTTGCCGTGCGCTGACCGACAGCGGTTGCTGTCGCCTCATCGGCAGATAAATGCACATATTTTCACGCTTTGTTCCATGGCATTTTCGCCAGCAGCAGCGCCATGCCGCACCAGCCGCTGATTCCGGCGAACAGTAAGCCTGCGCCGACGAAACCGGAGAGCAGGAAAAAGCCCGGATGCGCCGCGTAACCGAGTATCACGCCGAGCAGGATCAGGCTGCCCGCCACCATTTGCACCTGCTGCATCAGCGGACGCGGCTGGCGTTTATCTTCCACCGTCGGCAGGTGCGCCTGCTTCCAGCCACTTAGCCCGCCTTCGAGAATGGCCACCGGCACTTGCCCTGCGGCACGTACCAGCGCATCGGCATTTTCCTGCGTACGTCTGCCGGACTGGCAATGAAAAATCACCGTTTGTGTGGGCGAGTCGGTGGCAATCGGCGCACCGTTCAGCAATGCTTCCAGCGGCAGTGAGACGGCACCGGGCAGGTGCTCGCGGCGAAATTCATCAGGCTGGCGAATATCGATAAGCAGTGCGCCTGCCGCTTGCTGTGCGTGGGCGTCAGCCGCAGAGATCCGGGTATAAGACATAGTTACTCCTGTGGGCAGTACAGCCCCTTGAGTGTGCTGATAATTTTGCCAACCGCTTCATCTTTAATGAAGTAGTTGATCCGCTGCGCCTGGCGCAGGCTTTCAACCAGACCTTCCTCTTTCATCCGCGCCAGATGTTGCGACGTCGCTGAAGGGCTAAGGCCAGTAATGGCGCTCAGTTCACCCGCAGAGGTGCCCGGCGCGTCGCACAGCATGCAGAGGATCAGCAGCCGGTGCGGGTTGCTCATCGCTTTCAGCAAGCCGGATGCCTGCTCTGCCTGTTTCTGAAGTAACGGAATATCGGGTTTGGTCATGGTTGTTTAGTTTTTTCTAAATTTAGATAAATCTAAAATAAAGAGCGGAAGAATTCAAGCACTGAATAAATCCTTAACACTTTTGGTTTGAATTCTCCTCAACACCTTCGTTTACTGAGGGCAGTGTGTGGCCATGTTTCCGGAGAAGAATGTGAAGGTTTTGAAATATGCGCTCTGCGCTGTCAGCGTCTGGGTTAATGGCGCGAGCGCCTGGAGTAATGTCTTGCCCGTCGGGCCTGCGGCAGGCGATCAATCGCTTTCACCTTTCTACATCTGGGACGGATCTTTGCCTGCGAACCCCGGCATGATGCTGCGCGAAGAGCCGCTGCCCGCACAGCCGGAAATCACCGCAGCCAGCAAAGCGCAACGCATTCTGTATACCTCGCGCGATAAACGCTGGAACGCCGGAATTGTGCCGGTCAGCGGCGCGCTTTGGTTCCCGAAAGGCAATCCACCGGCCGGAGGCTGGCCGGTTCTCGCCTGGGCGCACGGTACGCTGGGCGTTGCCGATAGCTGTGCGCCGTCGTGGACTAACCCGACAGCGCGGGATGCGCACTATATTAACCAGTGGCTCCAGCAGGGCTTTGCGGTTGTCGCCACCGATTATCAGGGGCTTGGCGGGCCGGGGCCTCATCCGTATATGAACTGGGAAGCGGAAGGACGTTCGATACTCGACAGCGTACGCGCGGCGCGACAGGCGTATCCGCAGCAGCTCGCGAATAACCTGGTGATCAGCGGCCAGTCGCAGGGATCGGGCGCGTCGCTTGGCGCCAGCCTGATTGCGCCGGATTACGCCCCGGAATTGAAACTGCGCGCCACCCTTGCCACGGGCGTGGTGGCCACGTTTCCGGATGGGCCGGTGAAACCCGGCAATGCGCGTCCGGGCAACCGCGATCCGTCACGCTTTACGATGTTACGATTGATTGGCGGCTCGCTGCCGGATGGCGCGCCGCCCGCTGAGAAATGGGTAACAGAAAAGGGGGCGAAGCTGCTGGCATTGGCGAAAACCGCCTGTATGAGCGAGCTGGGCCGCTATGAGCGCCGCGAAAAACTCGACGGTAGCGCGGCATTTATCGGTGGTTCCGCGCAGGTTACTCATGCGCTGCTGCCGGTAACCGATATGCCGGTCAAAGCCTTCCCGGCACCGCTGTTTGCCGCCACGGGTCTCGCCGATCACACCTTATCGCCGCACCATCAATACGCCGCAGTGGCCGCGCTGTGCGCAGGCGGCAATGCGGTGGAGTGGAAAACCTATCCCGGCATTACTCATAACGGCACCGTCAACGTCGCTTTCGCCGATGAACTGAAGTTTGTCCGCGGCGTGATGGAAAACGCCCCGCAGCCCAATAGCTGCGGTTCGTTGCAGCCGCCTGGCAAATTACAGCAGCCCACGAAGGGCGTGGCGTTTAATTAGTCGCACAAGGTTATGAGCGTGATAGCTTCTCCCATGTGAGTGTACATAGTACCTCTTTCTGGTGTACTATGTACCTGAACAGGGAGGTGTGCTATTGGATCATGCACTGGAGTTTATTGAGACGTCGAGGTTTACCCGGCAGATAAAGCAAAATTACTGAAAGGTGAGGTGTGACATGCATTTTTTTGACGAGCTAAAAACCTCTCTGGAAGAGGCTGTAGACATCAAAAATGGGGTTAAAGCGCCGGCAAATGTCACCCGCTATGAAATCGCTGATGTAAAAGCGATTAGAGAGCAACTCAACGTTTCACAAAGTGAGATGGCGAAAGCGCTGGGAACCAGCGTTGATACCATTAAAAGTTGGGAATCCAAACGGCGTAACCCGACAGGCCTGGCAGCCAAGGTACTGGCAACAATTCAGGCAAATCCCGATTTCTTTCGTGAACTTGCCGCCCATTAAACAACAGCCCCATCGGGGCTTTTGTTCTGTTACCGGGCCAACTATCTGAATTCCGGGCCGCTATTTACTGTGCATGACGCCAGCGCAGTGTCGCGGGCAGTACGCGCTGCGGCATTGCCGGTTCGTTGCCCTCAATCATTTGGGTGATTATCTCGAAGCAATCCTGCGCCAGACGCGGCACGTTCTGCTCGACGGTGTCGATGTGCAACGACAGCGAATCATACAGGTAATGGTCGTCAAAGCTGGCGATATGGATTTCGCTCTCCAGCAAGTGATGCTGGCTCATATAGCGCAGCACCCCTTCAAGCAGTCCGCAGGCGGCGGTAAACAGCGCCTTCGGCGGGCGGCCCAGCCTGGCGCACAGCGCGGCGAACATCTCGTAACCGCTGCTCGGGTGATAGTTACCGTGAATAATCCACTCCGGGCGCGGCGTTACGCCCGCACGCTCCAGCCCCTGCATAAATCCGGCGAGCCGATCTTTGGTGGGAGAAAGCCGTGGCTGGCCGCCAAGAAAATAGATTTCATCGGGGTTTGCCCGCGCCAGGCGTTCGACTAAATCCGCCGTCGGCGTCAGCGAATCGGTGATCACCAGCGGCAACCGGGTGTCATTGATGTGGCGGTCAAACAGCACCACCGGCAACTGCTCGCTGAGCTTCACGTAGTCGCTGTCGCTCTGCATGCTGGAAGCGACAATCAGGCCATCCACCTGGCGCGCGACCAGGTTATTGACCACCACGGTCTCCTGGCTGGCATTTTCGTCGGTACAAGCGATCAGCAGTTGCAGGCCGGCTTCGCGGCAGAGGTTTTCCAGCTCATGGGAAAAAACGGCAAAACCGTAGTTGGTGATTTCCGGCACCACCAGCCCCAGCGTGTGGCTGCGGTTTTCGCGCAGCAGACGGGCATAAATGCTCGGCTGGTAATGATGCTGTTGGGCGATCGCCAGCACGCGTTCGCGCGTCTCCTGCGCCACGCGCAGCTCTTTGCCGCGGCCGTTAAGCACCAGGCTGGCAGTGGCTTTCGACACCCCCGCCAGCGCAGCGATATCACTGATGGTAACGCGTTTTGTTTTTCGCACGGTTTTGCATCGTTTAAGGAAACAAGCACTTATTCTACCATGCAAGAACGTAACGACCAGTAGTGGGCCTGTACTTCTGCGCCTCCGCGCAGGGTTAATTGCGCCGGATGCGTCGGGAAGTAGCGGTTGCTCATCACCCCTTCGCCCGCGTTGATAAAGATCTCCACGCTTGAGCGATCGCAAAGGATCTGCAACTTCTGCGCGCTACCGCGCCAATAACGGTACAGCCACTCGCCGGTTTGCAGGCTGCGGCGGGCCAGACGCAGTTCGTCGGCGCGCCACTCAAGAATGAGCGTATCGGCGAAATTCAGCGTTAATCCGCCCGCGCTTTCCAGCACCAGCTCAAGTTGCTCTGCCTCCAGCGCTGGCATTGCTTCTGCTGTACCGCGATAGCGCTGTTCTTCACCGCGCAGCGCCTGTAGTTCAGCCACCGGCTGTTGATACAGCTTACCGTTATGTTCAGTCAGTTCCCGCAGGCAGGTCATCTGGTGGATCCAGCCATTCGCCACGGTTGGCTGCAACATCTCTTCGCCATCCGGTACGCCCATCCAGCCGACCAGCAGGCGGCGGCCATCATCGGCGAGGGTGGTTTGCGGGGCGTAAAACTCAAACCCGGCATCCAGTTCGGCATACTCGCCGTGCTGATACTGCGCGCTGGCGTAATCCAGTGTGCCGCTGAGATACGCGCTTGGGTAGGTATTGAGGTAGCGTTTCTCCTCGCGCGCCACACCTTGCGGGCAGCAGATCAGGAAGGTGCGCTCGCCAAGGGTGAACATGTCGGGGCACTCCCACATATAGCCCGCATCGCCCAGCCCGTTCAGGCCGCTACCGGCGATTTCACCGAGGTTTTGCCAGTTCCACAAATTCTCTGAGCGCAGCAGCAGCACCTTGCCCTGCAACTGTAAATCCTGCGCGCCCAGCACCATGTACCACTGCCCGTCGTGCCGCCACACTTTCGGGTCGCGCACATGGCCGGTGTAGCCGTGCGGCAAAGGAATGGCCGGGCCGAGTTTGTCGAAACCGCCGTCGCTGTTTTGTACCGCCAGGCATTGCCACGCGGTGCGGGAACCGTCGTCAAACTTCACGTTGCCGGTGTAGCACAGCGTCAGCACGCCATTGTTATCAATGGCGCTGCCAGAGTAGCACCCGTTGCGGTCATACTCTTCGTCGGGCATCAGCGCGATGGGTTCATGCTGCCAGTGGACTAAATCCGCCGAACTCCAGTGCGCCCAGCATTTGTGCAGGTGCTGACAACCCAGCGCATTCCACTGGTAGAACAGATGATAACGCCCGGCGAACTGGATAAAACCGTTCGGATCGTTAAGCAGCCCGGTCACCGGCGCAAGGTGCCAGGCGGGGTAGTGCGGGTCGGCCAGCGCTTTCGGCTGGCCTTTCATTACTGCCTGCAACATGGCAGGCAGCAGGGGGGTTGAAGCCATTATTCGGAGTCCGTTTTGTATTTCAGCAGGTAAGAGATAACAAACGCGGCGCTAAATGCAATCACCATTCCGATAACATAGTTGAGCAGCGAGCTGGCCTGTACAATCGCCATCCCAGGGATGCCCGTCAGGCCGACTGCCGTCATATACACATGCACCGAAACCACCCATGCGCCGCCTGCCGCGCCGCCGATAAGCGCGGCGATAAAGGGTTTTACAAAGCGCAGATTGATACCGAAAATCGCCGCCTCGGTAATGCCGAGTAGCGCCGAGAACGCCGAAGGCAGGGTAATGGCTTTGATCTTCGCATCTTTCGTTTTAAACCACACCGCCAGACAGGCACCGCCCTGCGCGACGTTAGCCATCGCCCAGATCGGCAGCAGGAAGTTGACGCCGATCGACGGATTGCCCAGCAGCCCGGCTTCAATCGCGTGAAAACTGTGATGCACGCCGGTAATCACAATCACTGAATAGAACCCGCCGAACAGCATGCCGGCCAGCCAGCCTGCATGGCTAATCAAGGTGCTGAGAACAAAAGAGATGCCGTCGCCGAGTGCGCGACCCGCCGGGCCGATAACCAGCATGGCGATAAAACCAGAGATAATCACCGTCAGGAACGGCGTCAGGATCAGATCCAGCGCATCCGGGATCACCCGGCGCAGTTGCTTCTCCAGCAGGCTCATAAACCACACAGCCAGCAGCACCGGGAAAACGGTTCCCTGGTAGCCGATCATCGCCACTTCGATACCGAAAAAGTTCATGGTATGGAAGCCCGCCGCCACGCCCCAGGCGTTGGTCAGCGCCGGGTGCGTCAGAATGCCGCCGAGCGTCGCGCCAAGATAAGGGTTGCCACCAAACTCGCGGGCGGCGGTAAAGCCAATCAGGATCGGCAGGATGATAAATGCCGCTGAACTGAACATGTCGAGCATGATGTACAGGGCGTTGTCCGGGTTCACCCAGCCGTAGGTTTTCACCATTCCCAGCAGCCCCATCAGCAAGCCGGAGGCGACAATCGCCGGGATAATCGGCACGAAAATGTTCGACAGCAGGCGGGCAATGCGCTGGAACGGATTGAGCTTGCGCGCGGCAATATCGGCGGCTTCTGACTTGCTCGATTCGTTGATCCCGGCCTCGGCGATAAACGCGGCGTAGACTTTATTCACCACGCCGGTACCGAAAATAATCTGCAACTGCCCGGCGTTACGAAAACAGCCTTTCACACCGTCAATTTTGCCGATCGCTGCGGTATCGGCTTTCGCGTCTTCCACCAGCACTAAGCGCAGGCGCGTGGCGCAGTGCGCGGCGCTGGCGATGTTATCCTTACCGCCCAGCAGCGGCAGCAGCGCGCGGGCAATTTGTGCAAAATCCATAGCAACCTCTGTGTTCTCGTTATTGTGGTGTTAACCCGGTTGAGACGACCCCCGCACCCCGCAGGGGCCGAACTCATTAGAACCAGGTCTCCATTTGGACGCCGAAGTTCCACTCGCCGCCGGATTTAAAGCCGTTGCTGCCAAAGGCATCATCGCTGGCGTAGTTATCCAGGCGGTGATCCCAGTCCATCCAGGTGGCGAACAGGCGGATTTCCGGGCGTTTGAGGAATTCGCCGACGTCGCTGGCTTTCAGCGTCGGGGCGACGGTCAGTTTATAGAAGCTACCGCTCACCGCGTTACGGCTGTTGTAGCCTTCCGGGCGCAGATCCATGTACTGGTAGCTGCCTTCGTACTGCATTTCGAAGTTTTCGGTGATCCCCTGAATCAGGCGCAAGTTGGCGGTCGCCCACTGGTAACTGTCGCCTTTGACGTAGCGATCTTTACTGCTTTGCGCCAGTACGGCCGGTGCAATATGCCAGCCGCCGCCCAGCGGCGTAATGCCGTAGCTGGCCAGGCGCCAGGTGTTCGCTTCCGGCAGCAGCGCGCCGTCGGAACCGATCGATTTCACCTCTGCGCCCAGCCCGTGGCCGTAGAGCAGGGCGGTTTTCGCTGAGCCTTCCCGCAGCCCATAGAAGCTGTCGTTATGCAGGCCAAGAAGCGCATGCACGCCGGTATTCGCGGCATCGCCCTTCACTTTATTACCGTCGAGATCGACACGATCGTCGTTATCTTTGGCGCGCATGCCGCTGACCATCAGTTGCAGCGGGCCGTAGAAGTTGTTCAGCGACAGAATATAGTTCTGCGCCGTGTTTTCACTGTTCTCAATGTCGCCGAAGGTGCGGCCGTAAATTGACAGGTTGCTGTGTGTGTCATCGTTCCACTTCATGTCGTAGATCCCGGCGCCGGTCCCGGCGAGGAACACCACATCGGAGTCGATCCAGTGGATATCAAAGTTATCGCGGTCGAAACGTTTACCGGCCCAGACGGTGGAGTCTTTAAATGCGCCGGTGAAGCTCGGCAGGTGGCCGATTTCGCTAAACGCCTGGCGCAGGTTGAGATCGCTGCTGGAGGCGGTCCAGTCGTTATAGGTTTTTTGCCCGTCGGCCAGCATCACCTTAAAGCGCGTGGTCGCGCCGTTTGCCAGCGTCTGTTTATGTTCGAGGTTCATCTCGACATAGGTATCCGGTTCGTTACCCAGGCGACCAACATGACCGCCGGTTTCACCTGCCGGGGTCACCGTTGGCCCGCCCTGCGTTTTGGCGGCGGAGTTGTTCATCAGCAGGCCGGAACGGGCGTAGCCGTGGAATTCAAACCCGCCTTCATCGGTGGCTTTTTGCTCCAGTTTGGCGGTGCGCTGCTCAACCTGGCTGGTGGTGGTTTGCGTCTGCTGCTGCGCGGCAGCCAGTTGCTGCGCCTGTTTTTCCGCCACTTTGGCGCGGGTTTCTGCGGCATTTGCGCGTTGTTCTGCCGCCTGTAAACGCTGTTCCAGCGCGGCAAGACGGGCTTCTATGCTGCTCATGCTGGGATCGGCAGCCAGTGCAGAGCCAGAGCTGAATATCAAACCAAGGGTTACGGCAAGCGTGCTTTTTTTCATCATTTTGCATCCCTAAGGAAGAGCTATCATCACAGGATTGTTTTTTTGCTAAACCGGTTTAGGTGATGAATCATACGCAAGGCTAATTTCTTCACGCAATCAAATTTGCTAAACCGGTTTAGTGATTGTGAGACGGCTCGCAAAACGAAGCGGCACTCAGGTGGGTTATTCCTCCAGTTGATGACGATAGGGCAAGGCGGTCATCGCGCCTTTCGCCGTGGTGGCGAGCGCCCCGCAGCGCTGCGCGGTGGCAAGACGTGCGCCAAGTTGCGCCTGGTTATCCGGTAGCCCGTGCTGCGCCAGTTCCCACAGCAACCCGGCAACAAACGCATCTCCCGCACCAGTGGTATCGACGCTGACAACCGGCTGCGTTGACCAGGCGCTGAGCGCGCCGCGCAGGCAGGCTTTGACGCCCGCTTTACCCTGCGTCACCAGCAACAGCGGGATGGCGAAACGTTCGGCCAATTGCTGCATGCTGGCGTCGATATCCGCCTGGCCGCTAAAAAAGGCCAGCTCTTCTTCCGAGAGTTTCACCACGTCGGCCAGCGTGAAGGCCTGGCTCAGCGCATCATGTAACTGCTCTGGATCGGCCCACAAATCGTGGCGGATATTCGGGTCGAAGCTGACAAATCCCCCGGCATCACGGATGCGCGTCATCGCCGTAAACGTGGTGCTGCGCGACGGTTCAGCAGAGAGCGCAATCGAGCAGCAGTGTAGCCATTCGCCGCGCTGAAAGGGCGGTAAGTCATCTACCGCGAGAAACAGATCGGCGCTCGGTCGAACCATAAAGGTAAATGAGCGCTCACCCACTTCATCGAGCGCGACCACCACCGTGGAGGTGCGCTGCGCCGGGTCGGTGGACATAAACGCGGTATTCACCTGTTCGGCGTCGAGGGTTTGACGCATAAAGCGGCCAAAAGGATCGTCACCGACGCGGCCGATAAAACCGCTGTTTCCCTGCAAACGCGCAATGCCGACCGCCACATTCGCGGGTGCGCCGCCGGGGCACTGCAACAAGCGCCCCGCGCCTTCCGGCAGTAAATCCACCACGGCATCGCCCAGACACCAGACTCGTGCTGACATAACTCTCTCCCGCTTTAAAATAATCGATAAAACTTAACTAAACCGGTTTAGCAAATCAACTGCATCGTTAAGTTGTCATCTTTTTTTGCTAAGGTGCAGGGCGGGTTTCCTTACTCTGGACGCGACAATGCCGCAACCGCTGTACGTTTTCGATCTCGATAACACCTTGATTTCCGGTGACAGTAGTACGCTGTGGAGCCGCTACCTGGTGCGCGAAGGGTTTGCCGATGGTGTGGACTATTTGCGCCATGAAGAGCGGATGATGCAGGATTACGCGCGCGGCGAAATGAATCTGCACGAGTATGTGGCGCTGATCATGTCGCCGCTGCGCGATTTCCCGGTGGCGCGGGTGGAGCGCATGGTGGCGCTGTGTGTGGAAACGGAGATTGTGCCGCGCATCTACCCGCAGGCGTGGGCGTTAATCAGGGAATTGCAGGCCAGCAACCAGCCGATGCTGATTATCTCTGCGTCGGTCAGTTTACTGGTGAAGGCGATTGCGCCGGTGCTGGGCATTGCGCACGCGATTGGCGTAGAAGTGAAAACCGATAACGGGCGCTACACGGGGGTCATTGACGGGACGCCGAGCTATCAGCAGGGCAAAATCACCTGCCTCGAAAACTTCCTTGTTCATCACCCGCAACATCGTGGAGCGGTGACGTTTTATACCGACTCGATTAACGATTTGCCGCTTTGTGAGTACGCCAACCACGTGTTTATGGTGAATCCCTGCCCGCAGCTGGCGGCGCAAGGAGAACTGCGCCGCTGGCCGCAACTTAACTGGCAGCTTACTCCGGTTTAAACAGCGGCACCGCTTTACCGATGATATAGCGTCGGCGCAGCCAGGCCGATGCCATATCCATCAGCATGACCACCGCGACCAGAATCACCGTGATAAACATCACCACGTCCCAGTTCCACAGCCGCATGTTTTCGGCATAAATCAGGCCGATACCGCCCGCGCCAACAAACCCCAGCACCGCCGCCGAACGGGTGTTGGACTCGATCTGATAGAGGCTCAACGCGAGGAAGGTCGGGAATGACTGGGTAAAGGTGCTGAAACGGTGCTTTTGCAGGCCGCTCGCACCGACGGCAGTCATACCGCGCCCCGGCGAGCGATCCACCGCTTCATGGCTTTCCGCATACAGACGGCCAAGCAGGCCGGTATCCTGCATGATGATTGCCAGTACCCCGGCCAGCGGCCCGAGGCCAACGGCGCGCACAAAAATCAGCCCCCAGATCGCCATATCGATGCCGCGCAAAATATCGAACAGACGGCGCATACAAAACGCCACCGCGCCGAGAAACCCGCCGCGCATGATGTTGCGTGCGGCAAGGAAGGAGAGCAGCAGCGCCAGCATAGTGGCGGTGAGCGTACCGGCAAAAACAATCGCCAGCGTGATGCCAATCTGCGAGAAGTAGTAGCCAAACGGCCAGTTGAGGAAATCGTGCCAGACAAACATGCGCAGCAGATAGCGGCCAATCTGCTGCATGCCGTTAAGCGCCTGATCGAGCGGAATGCCGAACTGCATAAAAAACCACAGGTAGTAGAGCGCAGCGGCCAGCGCAATCAGGCCGAGACGGCGCAGATAGCGCCCCTGCGCTTTGAACAAATCACTGTGCAGTTTACGGCTTAAGGTCACATTCGGTACGGCTTGCCAGCTTGTCATTTTTTCCCCTCCAGCACCCACTGGCGCAAACGGCCAGAGAGGGTATCGAGCGCCGAAACCACAATGATGATCAGCAGCAGCGTAATGCTGACCTGATCGTAGCGGTCGAGTTTGATATTGGTCATCAGCTCCTGGCCGATGCCGCCTGCGCCAACCAGACCGAGAATGGTGGAGGAGCGGAAGTTAATCTCCAGGCGCATAAAGCCGTAGGAGAGAAAAATCGGTTTGACCTGCGGCCACAGCGCGAAGCGGATGCGTTGCAGATGCGTGGCGCCGCAGGCGGCCAGCCCGCGTACCGGGCGATCCTGCGTGCTTTCCACCGCTTCATAAAACAGTTTGGTCAGGCTGCCGACGGTATGCAGCGCCAGCGCGAGGAAACCGGGAATCGCGCCAATACCAAATGCCATCACGAAAATGACCGCCCACGCCAGCTCCGGCATGGTGCGCAAAAACGCCACCAGCGCGCGAATGGCAAAGCGTAGCGGCGGCGGTGACCAGGTGTTGCCCGCCGCCAGAAAAGCCAGCACGCCAGCGATGACAAAAGAGAATAGCGTTGAGGCCAGCGCCAGTTGCAGGGTTTCCCAAATCAGCGGTAACTGAATCGGCAGGCGATAACCCCAATACGCCAGCGAGCCTTTGGTGTGGCTGTCGGCAAAAAGCACAGACCAGTGCAGCGTCGGCACGGTTTCCAGCATGTAATCGAGGAAGTTGGGCAGCGAGTGCCAGATGGTAAAAATATTAAATTCGGCGGCGTTCCCGGCGGCAAGCCAGAGCGCCAGCAGCAGTAACGACCCGGCCACCGTGTCGCGCTTCTGGCGCGCTCTGACCTGCTGGTAATAGTGCTCAAACTGCGTATTCGACGTGTTCATGCGTTGCAATCGCGTCCTGTATGACAATCGAATAAAAGCCCCTGGTTCGACGCAGGGGCTTATTTCATGGCGTGCCGATTAGCGTGCAGTCACCAGCTCGCGTTTCATCTCAATAATCTGTTTGAAATCATCCACGCTGCCCGGGCCGATATGCTGTGTACCGCCCATCGCTTTCACGAAGCAGGCGTGATTATCGGTATCCAGTTTCTTCACGGCGGTAATGACTTTGGCTTTGAAATCCGCCGGCAGGCTGTTGCTCACCAGGATCGGGCCGTTCGGGATCAGCGTCGATTCCCAGATGATGCGGATCTCTTTCATCAAATTCGGGTGATCCATACGGATCAGGCGGTTAAAGGCGCCGGTGCTGTAACCAGTATTGTAATCGCCCACCATTGACGTCCAGGTGACCGCGCCCGCGAACTGGCCGTTCAGCACGCCGAGAATGTCCTGCTCATGACCGCCAGAGAAGGTGACGCTGGAGAAGTAGTTGTTGTATTTGTTGTCGGCATTGCCGCCGAACTTCTGTTTGAACGCGTAGTTCGGGATCAGGTAGCCGGAGGTGGAATCCGGGTCCGCAAAGCCGAACGCTTTGCCTTTCAGATCTTCCAGCTTTTTGTACGGGCTGTCGGCTTTCACGATCACCACGGAGTGGTAACCGCGCGATTGATCTTTATCGTCAACGGCGATACCCACGATATCGACCGCTTTCGGGTTGTTGATATACACCGAGGCGTAAGAGGAAGGCGACATGCTCAGTACCACGTCAACTTTCCCGCCCAGCAGCCCCTGGATCACGCCGGAGTAGTCAGAGGAGTTGCGCAGTTTGGTATCGACGTTCAGCTCTTTATCGAGAAACTCTTTCACACACTGGTTATCGCCGATTTGCTGAGTCGCGTTCTGCCCGCCCAGAATCCCCAGATTCAATTCCTTCGGCTGCTCAGCGGCAGAAGCCTGCCATGCCAACAGAAGAGCTGTCATCAATGCAGATAAACGTAATGCACCAGAAATAGTGTTTTTCATTGTCATTGCCTGTGTTGTCTCATTGGAAGGAATAATTAATGCAATTGGCTGATTTCATCGCCGTACAGCACCTGCAGAACATCCTGTGTCAGCCGGGAAGGGTGGTCATCGAAAATAATGCGTCCCTGCGCCACGCCGATAACCCGCGTGCAGTACTCTTTCACCAGCTCAACAGAGTGCAGGTTGACCATTACGCTGATGCCCTGCTGGCTCACTTCGCGCAGCACGTCCATGATGCGCTGGGTATTTTTCGGGTCCAGCGAAGCGACAGGTTCGTCCGCCAGTAATAACGAGGGGTTCTGGATCAGCGCCCGGCAAATCGCCACGCGCTGCATCTGCCCGCCGGAGAGCGTCTCTGCGCGCTGTAACGCATGCGGCAGCATGTTCAGCCATTCGAGCAGGGCGATGGCTTTCGCGCGGTCTTCATCGGTGAAAACTTTAAACAGCGATTTTAGCGTTGAGGTCTGGCTCAGACGGCCAAGCAGCACGTTGGTGAGCACATCCAGGCGCGGAACGAGGCAAAAGTCCTGGAAAATCATGCCGCACTGGCTGCGCCACTGATTGAGCGCACGGCCTTTCAGACGCGAGACATCACGCGGCTCGCCCTCATCATCGGAGAAACTTAAGATCTCGCCCGCGCTGGCGCTGTGCGTGCCATTCAGTACATGTAATAGCGTTGATTTACCCGCGCCGGAGCGGCCAATCACGCCGACCATCTCGCCGCTGTGCAGATCGAAACTGATATCGTCCAGCACGGTCTGGTGCTGGTTATACGATTTGCGCAAGTTCCTGACGCTCAACACCTTTTGTTTCGGCACGGTGTTTAATTGATGCAGAGGCGAATAGGGGTGTTCAGAAAGTTCTGCCAACGCGCTGTTCATAAGTCTTCCGGTTTTTGTCATTCAACTGGCGACCATTAACGGCACAACAGATGATCGTTTTATGACGAACAGGCGAACAAATAATGAACGCGAAGGTTTCGCTTAGGGTTAGGGCGGTGAGCGCAGGCTGAGTTTGCAGTAATCGGACAGCACAAGCGATGCATCCTGCCGGGAAAGATAAACAGAATAAACAACGGAAACAGGCGCTTTTTGCGATATTTCGCCCGACATCGTTTGGCTATTTTTCTGCACGGGAAAGCGGCCAGAGCATGATATTAAGCGGATATTTACCGTTTCTCTGCCTGCTATTTTCCGCGCGGAAACAGCATATATTTAAATCACGCCACCGTCACAAAAGTCAGAAAAAACAAGCAACTTTATTGCATCGGTTGGTGCACGGTCTATATGTTAATTTTGTGTTTCAAAAACAATACCAGGGGGTTGTATGGAAGGGAAGATTGCAACGCTGGCCGCCGTTCTGGCCACCATATTTGCTGGTTCTGCGCTGGCGGCGGTGCCTGCGGGCTATCCGGCGGAGTATCAGAAAATCGTCGATGCCGGGACGAAAGAGGGCAAAGTCGTTATCTATTCGACAACGGATACCAAAGCCGCAGGCCCGCTGATTAAAGGCTTTGAGGAGCAATATCCGGGAATTAAAGTCGAATATAACGATATGAACAGCACCGAGCTGTATAACCGCTATCTCAGCGAGCAGGCCTCCGGCAGCGGCAGCGGCGATGTGGTCTGGAGTTCATCAATGGATACCGCGCTGAAGCTGGCGACGGATTATGCCGCCGAATATGCTTCCCCGGAAAAAGAGAAATTACCCAAGTGGGCGGTGTGGCAGCAAAAAGCTTATGGCACCACCTATGAACCGGTGGTGTTTATTTATAATAAACGGCTGATTCCCGCTGGCGATGTTCCCGATTCCCACAGCGCGCTGGCGAAATTAATCGCCGCGCAGAGCGACAAATTCAAAAATAAAGTCACCACCTACGATATTGAAAAGTCCGGCCTCGGTTTTATGCTCGCCGTTCAGGACAAGAAAAGCGACAAAGATTATTTCGCGCATCTGGGTGATATCGCCAAAGGCGGTCTGACGGTGCAATCCTCCACCGGCACCATGATGGAGCGCGTCTCGTCGGGTGAAAACCTGATTGGTTACAACATTCTTGGCTCGTACGCTGAAGCGCGCATCAAAGGGGATAAATCGCTCGGTATCTCTTACCCGAAAGATTATGTGCTGGTGCTGTCGCGCGTGTCGTTTATCAGTGCGGAAGCGGAACACAGCAACGCGGCGAAACTGTGGTTTGACTATGTGCTGTCGGAAAAAGGGCAGAGCATTCTCGCCAACCAGGCGGATATTCCTTCTCTGCGCCAGGATATTGAAGGCAAAAACGATATTGATGGTATGACCAAACTGCTGGGGCAGGCGCTGAAGCCGATCCCGGTAGATGAATCATTGCTGGAATATCTGGAGCCGAAAAAACGTCTGGAATTTATTAAACAGTGGCGCGAAGCCGCCGCCAAATAACCTCCATCACCGTTGTGCGTCGCTGCGATGCACAACGTTTTGCTTTGCGTAGCAGAGCGTAAAGGGATGATTTATGAATATCGTGCGCAGAAAATGGCAGGGGTTGCCGCGTGGCGTAACCGTATTAATTACCGCACTGGTTATTTATATCCCGCTGTTATTTATTGTGGTGCAGAGCTTCCTCTCTGCACCCTTTTTCGCCCGCAGCAAAGAGTTCAGCCTTGAATCCTTTGCCTTTATTTTTACCGATCCTGATTTTTATCTGGCGCTGAAATCCGGCTTCATTCTGGCTTTCGGGCTGGTGATTATTGCGATTCCACTCGGCGGCATTCTCGCCTTTTTGATGGTGCGCACTGATTTGCCGGGCCGCCGGTTTATCGAGCCGTTGATTCTGGTGCCGATTTTTGTCTCGCCGATGGTGCTCGGTTTTGGCTATGTGGTCGCCGCCGGGCCGGTGGGCTTTTTCTCGCGCTGGGCGGAGGAACTCATCGGTTTTGTGCCGTGGAACATCTACTCGATGTTCAGCATTGTGGTGATTGCCGGTTTAACCCATGTGCCGCACGCTTATCTCTATATTTCGTCGGCATTGCGCAGCGTCGGCTCGGATGTCGAGGAGGCGGCGCGCACCGTTGGCGCATCGCCGCTTCAGGTGATGACCGCCGTCAGCCTGCCGATGGTTCGCCCCTCGATTCTGTATGCCTGCGTGCTGCTCTTTTTCCTCGGTCTGGAAGTGTTCGGCCTGATGCTGGTGCTTGGCGATCCCGAAGGCAACATGGTGCTGGCAACGTATCTGTATAAGTTGACCAACAAACTGGGTACGCCATCGTATCACCTGATGGCGGCGGTGGCGGTGGTGCTGATTTGCATCACTATTCCGCTGGTGATGTTGCAGCGCAGGTTGATGCGCACCGCCAGCCGTTTCGTCACCATGAAAGGCAAAGCCTCGCAGGCGCGCGCGCTGCCGCTCGGCAAATGGCGCTGGGTGGCGGGAATGGTGGTGGTGGCGTGGCTTACCGTGACCATTGGCGTGCCATTGATCGGCGTAGTGCTGCGGGCGTTTATTGCCAACTGGGGCGTCGGCGTGTCGTTGTGGGATGAGTTGTCGCTCGATACCTTCCGTAGTATCTGGCAGCAGCCGAACCTGTTGCGCGCCATCGTCAACTCGATGGCCATTGGCGTGATTGGCGGCGCGCTGGCGGTGGTCTGCTATCTGTTCGTCGGCATTGCGATGCACCGCAAGCAGGATAACGTCACGCGCTTTCTCGACTATAGCGTGCTGGTGCCGCGCGCCGTGCCTGGGCTGCTGGCCGGTCTGGCGTTCTTATGGGTGTTCCTTTTCCTGCCGATGTGGCTGGATCAGTCGCTGAAAAACGGCTGGCTCTCCGGGCTGCCGGTGGCGCAGTGGCTGCGCGACAATCTGATCGTCTGGCTGCGTTCATTGCGCACCACCATCTTCAGCGTCTGGCTGGCCTATACCGTGGTGTGGATGGCCTACGGTCTGCGCTTGATCTCCTCCACGCTGTTGCAGGTTGGGCCGGAGCTGGAAGAGGCGGCGCGCAGTACCGGCGCGTCGCGCGGGCAGGTAACCCGTCACGTTACAGTGCCGCTGTCGCGCTACGGTTTGATCGGCTCCTGGCTGCTGATGTTCCTGATTTTTGAGCGTGAATACTCAACCGGCGTTTACCTGCTTTCTCCGGGAACGGAAACCATCGGCTCGATGCTGGTGTCGCTGTGGGCGGCAGGCGCGATTGATATCGTCGCTGCCCTGTCGTTTATCAATATTCTGCTGGTGGTCATCGGTCTTGGCGTGGCCCTGCGCTTTGGAGTGAAATTACATGATTGAGCTGGCTGTAGATAATCTGCATCTGACCTATGGCGACAATCCGGTACTGAAAGGCGTCTCCATGCAACTGAACCGGGGCGAAGTCGTTTCACTGCTTGGCCCTTCCGGCAGCGGTAAAACCACGCTGCTGCGCGCCGTCGCCGGGCTGGAAAAACCGAGTCAGGGGCGCATCACCATTGGCAGCAATGTGGTGTATGACGGCAATCCGCGCAGTGAAGTGCCTGCCGAGGAGCGCAATCTGGGGCTGGTGTTCCAGTCCTACGCCTTGTGGCCGCATAAAACGGTATTCGAGAATGTGGCTTATCCGCTGAAACTGCGCAAAGTGGCGTCGGCGGAGATCGCCCAGCGGGTGCAAACGGTGCTGGATCAACTCGGGCTGGGAACGCTTGGCAAACGCCATCCGCATCAACTCTCCGGCGGCCAGCAGCAGCGCGTGGCGATTGGCCGGGCGCTGGTCTATAACCCGCCGGTCATTTTGCTGGATGAGCCGCTGTCAAACCTCGACGCCAAGCTGCGTGAAGAGGCGCGGGTATTCCTGCGCGAGCTGATCGTCAAACTCGGTTTATCGGCGCTGATGGTGACGCACGATCAGAATGAAGCGATGGCGATTTCTGACCGCATCCTGCTGCTGAACAATGGCGTTATCGAACAGCAGGGCACACCGCAAGAGATGTACAGCACGCCCTCGACGCTGTTTACCGCTGAATTTATGGGCAGCAATAACCGCCTGCATGGCAACGTTACCGAGGTGGTGAACGGCAAGGCGCGTATTGAAGGCGCGCGCTGGGCGCTGTGGGGCGTGGCTGGGCCTGGTGTCGAGGTGGGCCAACCGGCGACGGCAGTGATCCGCGTGGAAAGCCTGCGGTTAAGCGATCAACCGCAGGACAACTCGATGGAACTGCCGATGCTTACCAGCATGTACCTTGGCGACCGCTGGGAATATCTGTTCCGCACGCAGGGGGATGATTTTGTGCTGCGCGTTTACGGTACTCAGCCGCGCAGCGAGCAGAATTACCGCCTGGTGCTGCCCGCCGAACAGCTATGGATCTTCCCGAAAAGCGGTTCACCAGGGTAATGCCACCCAGCGGTAACCCAGCGCAATGGTGCCAGCGATAATGGTGAAAATGGCGGCGAAATGCATTAACAGATCCGGCGCGCTGATGTGCGCCGGATGGCAAAACGCCAGCAGCGTCAGCGCCATACAGGCCACGCCCGCGCCCGCCACTGCCAGGCTCCGTGCCGGGAACAGCGATCGGGTGCGGTGCAGATAACCAATCACAATCGCCATCATCGGCGCGCTGACCACCAGCATAAACAGATAGCAATTCGGCCCTTCAACGCTAGCGGCAGGCGCCAGCGAGTAGTGCAGATGCAGATTCCTCAGCGTGCTGGCGAACCAGAGGCTAAACAGCGGCGCAAACCACTTCCAGCTAAGCGGCTGCTGCCCGGCAATGCTCAGCAAAAAAGCATTACGAATCGCCAGCGTTCCGGCGACAAAGGTCAACAGCAACTGCACGATAACCCACGCCGCGTCGCTCTGCGACCAGTCGGTCAGGGTTCTGTTCAGCAATAAGCTGGCGGCAATACCGCACGGTAACGCCGTCGCCAGCCAGCCCATCACGCGCCAGCCGGGTTGCCAGGGGCGTTTTACCGGCGCGATGGAGCGGCTTAACTTCTCAATTAACAGGTCATGATCGGCCATGATGTGCTCCCAACCGACGAAGATTATTCAGGGCGCGATGCAGCAATGACTTCACGGCGGAGACCGTCAGGTTATTGCGCGTCGCGGTTTCCGCAAGGCTCATCTCCCGCAGATGAACATGCTCGATCACTTGCCGCTGGCGGTCCGGTAGCTGATTCAGCAGCGCCGACAGCTCTTCCGGCGCCTGCGACGGCTCGCTGCTGGCAATCAGCAGTGAATCGTCCTCGCTTTCCACTTCCCGCTGCCAGTGGCGACCGCGCTTGCGCAGCGCATCGACGGTGCGGGCATGAGCAATCGCCATCAGCCACGGCAGGAAAGGGGCGCCGGGATCGTAGGTATGACGTACCCGGTGCACGGTAAGCAGCACATCCTGAATGACATCATCCACCAGCACCTCGTCGGCAATCTGCCTGCGGGCAAGCGTGCGGATCACCGGCACCAGCGCTTTCAGCAGCCGCGTGTAAGCCTGCTGGTCGCCTGCCTGCGCAAGCGCCATCAGGCGTGGCCATTCGTCACGCGCGGCTTCACTTTTTTGCATAATCCGCCTTTAGGTTTTTTTCCCGCTCGCCTGATTCAGCGCATTCACCACGATCGAGGGTGTCAGCACTTGCGGCAGGATCTTCGGCGCGCTGCCGTCCGCCGGGTAGACCACATAGAGCGGCAGGCTGCCCTGGCCCAGGTCGTTAAGCGCGTCATCAATATCCGCATTAAATTTCGTGGAGTCGGCCACCATATAGAGCGTACCGGTCTGCGCCAGCGCGGTTTTCACTGCCTGAGTGGAGAGCGACGTGCGCTCATTCACCTGGCAGGTAATGCACCACGAGGCGGTGAAATTGACAAAGATGGCTTTGCCATGCCCGCGATTCTCCGCCACCGTTTGCGGTGACCATTTCACCTCGGCAACTTGCGCTGCGGGCAGCGCGCTACCGCTTTTCACCACCGATGGCAGCGGCACAATCGCGGCAAGCAGCAACACCGCCGTGGTGGCAAACAACACTTTATGCCCGCGTCCGGCAAAGCGGCGCTGTTGCGCCATACCGTACAGCCAGGCGGCAAAACTCGCCACCACAGATGCGGCAAGAATCGCCGCCAGCGCGGTCGTCCCCGCCTGCTGCGCCAGCACCCACACCAGCCAGCCGAAAGCGCCGAACATCGGAAACGCCAGCCCGCGTTTGAGCGTATTCATCCACGCGCCGGGGCGCGGCAGCCATTTGCCGAGCGACGGAAACAGCGAAATCAGGCTGAACGGCGCGGCAAACCCGAGCGCCAGCGCGAAAAATACCGCCAGCGCAACGGCGGGCGGCTGCACTAACGCATAACCAATCGCGCCCGCCATAAACGGCGCGGCGCAAGGCGTCGCGACAATGATCGCCAGTGCGCCGGTCAGCGCCGCGCGGATAAATGCGCCGCGTTCAACCTCGATCTCTCCGGCGCGTTGCAGGCTGAGGCCCACCTCAAATACGCCGAGCAAATTCAGCGCCGCGCCGAGGATCACCAGCGCCAGAAAGGCGATCACCAGCGGTGACTGGAGCTGAAAACCCCAGCCGACCGCCGTGCCGCCCGCGCGTAATGCCAGCAAAACTCCGGCCAGTATCATCATCGTCACCACGGTGCCGAGCAGAAAACCGAAACCTTCCTGACGGGTTTGCGCCGGGCCTCCGGTGTGACGAATTAGGCCCAGCGCTTTCAGCGAGATTATCGGAAACACGCAGGGCATAAAGTTGAGAATAATGCCGCCTGCGAAGGCGGCGAGCATAGCGGTCAACATAGCGATTCTCTGCAAGTCGGAGGGTTACAGCGCATCAGGAATGCGCATTGGCGTACTGTTTCACCGCTTCCATTGTTTTCTGAATATGCGTTTCCGGATTTCTGTCAGTGTAGCTCAGCAGGATCTTGCCATCCGGGGCGATGACAAACGAGGTGCGATCGGAAAGGGTTTTGCCGTTCATCTGCATCAGCGTCTCGTACTGGGCGGCCACTTTCGCGCCCGGATCGGCGGTGACGGCGAATTTATCGCGGCACTCCAGCTTCGAGAACTCGTCCACCTGATCGGTATTTCCGGCGGTAACGCCAATTACCGTGGCGCCGAGCTTTTTGAAATCGTCAGTGGCTTCGGCAAAGTCATGCGCTTCAATGGTACAGCCTTTAGTGAACGCCGCCGGGAAGAAGTAAAGCACCACCGGCCCTTTTTTCAGCGCCTGCTGCAAGGAGAAGGTCAGCGGTTTCCCGCCCAGCGCACCTTGCAGTTGAAAATCCGGCGCTTGTGCTCCGGCGGGCAGGGCGGCGTGGGCATTGGCGATGTTAAGCAGGGCAGCGGCAGTAAAGCTAAGCACGAGTTTTTTTATCGGGGTCATGTTGCGCTCCATAAGTGTGAAGAACGTTAACGCTCATAGACAGTTCGTCGGTGCAGAGGGAAAAGTTTCGCCGGGCAGAAAATTTTCTCCATCCTGGTTGTGCCGCACCGGGCTTTCATTTATTCATCGGGTGTATTTCATGGCTGCTAAATATAAGTAAGGCATTTATGATGTGATAATTCCTAATCAATTAACCGGCAAAAAAGAAAAACGCTATGCTGTCAGTCATCCCGCTCGTTAAGGTGTTCCGCTTACGTTAAAATCCTTTTCTTGTACTGAAAATTACTTTTTTAAAAAAGTCATTTAATTCATTATGTTATCTATTAGGAATAATTAACAGGGAAGCTATTCATTGCTTCAATTGAGAATAGTCTTAATGTGCGAAAAATAGGCTATAATTAAAATTGTTTCCTTTCAGAAACGCTGATTTCCTCTGGTTGTGTCGCGTCATTATGGTAAAAGTCAATGATTTTTAATTCCGCCGCCAAAAAAAGTAGTTTGCTGCGCCGATATAACCGTCTGCTTAATAAGTACAGCACTTATCCTAACGAATTATCACTGGCGCAGATTGCTGAAACCCTGGCCTGCACGTCACGTTATGCGCGCTCACTGCTGAGTGAGATGCAGGAAGAGGGCTGGCTTGCCTGGAGTTCCCGGCCGGGACGTGGCGCGCTGGGTGTTTTGCAGTGCCGGATGACCACGGCGGCAATGGAAACCTTGATCGCCGGAGAGTATCCGGCGGCGGAGACGAAAAATACCCCTGCGACGGTTGAAACGCAGGCTTCTGAAGATGGTTACCGTTACGTCATCTCTTTTTATCGCCCGCTGCTGACGCCGGTTCCTTCAGTACATGTCGACAGGGCCGGACGTCATGTTTTGCAGATGGTGCACGATGGATTAATGCACCACCTGCCAGAACAGCGCGAGCCGGTTCCCGGGCTGGCGCATACGGTACGCGTCAGTGACGATGGTTTATGCTGGCGTTTTATGCTGCGGCGCGGGCTGGTGTGGCATAACGGCGAGCCGGTTGCTCCGGAACAACTGTTAGCTGTGCTGCAACGCTATGTCGGCGGGCCGGGCCTGCCGCATGTGGTGTCGGCAACGCTGCGCGGTCATGTATTGACGCTGACGCTGCGCCAGCCGGATATCATGCTACCCTGGCGGCTGGCTAACCCGGTTTATGCTTTGCCGCACCCTGAGAATGGCGTGATAGGGCTGGGGCCGTTTCGCGTTAGTGAGCACAACAATACCCGGATGGTTCTCTCGCGCGCTGCCAACTGGTACGGCGAAACACCGCAGGCGGCGGAAGTGACATTCAATACGCCGCTGAACAGCCTGCCGCTGCCGTTCGAAGTTCATCTGGATACTCCCCGCTCGCTGCTGACGCCGGACGCCGTGACCTGCCAGCAGAGCGCCGATGCTTTTTACTATCTCTTCTTTAATATGCTGCGTGCCAGGTTGAGCCCGGAGCAGCAGAAGACGATCCGCGTTCTCGCGCGATCAATTAGCGCAGCCTTTATCGAGAATGAGAAAAATGCTGCCCCATTGCCGGAGTGGATGCGAGAAGAAGAGGAGAGCTACGTCGAAACGAAGCTCCCTGCCACTCTTAATCTGATCTATTTTCGTTCGCCGAAAATGACGAGGCTGGTCGGTGCGCTGGAGAAGAGCCTGAGCTATCGCGGGTGTCGGCTCAACGTCACGCCGGTGAACGTCACCCACTGGCTGTTGCAGGATAATATCTGGGAAGAGCAGGATATCTGCTTCGCGTTTATGCGCTTTGGCCACTACCCGGAGTTTTCAATGGAGGAGCGCTTTCGTCACAGCGTGATTTGGCGCTGGTTCTGGGGAACGGAACAGTGGCAGCGTGCAATCAGCACGCTGGATATGCTCAATGCCGGGTCTGCGGCGGCTTATCACCAGCGCATTCAGCGCCTGCTGCGTTTTATGATTCGCCGTAGCCTGATCGTGCCCCAGTTCCTGCAACGCTACCGGCTGATGGCGCCGCCCTCAATTCAGGGGATTCGCTGCTACTCACAGTGCTGGCCGGATTTTACTCGCCTGTGGACCGATGAGCCTGATACAGAGGAAGGTGTTGCCACAGACGCACCATGATAGTGTTATATCTCGCTGATGTGCTTTCTTGTGGTTTTTAAAATCGGTTATTTGGCGGGAGATCGATGCGCAGCGATACTTTCCGCTACTGGTTTGGGTTTGTAATGTGCATTTTTGCTTTTATGTTGTATTAAAACAATGTGTTACGCTGTGTTGAACCGCCATAAGTTCGGCTGGACGGCAACGCATTCTGCACATAAAATACGGGCCACGTGTTCTGTTAATTATTAAATTAACCAATCTTCACGTTCTGATAAATATATTCTATGACGAACAAATAGGTGCCTTAATGGCATCTTTTGGTGTTTGCATTTTTATATATCTCCTGTCATTTACTCCCTCTTTTGTAATTGAATAAATACCGCTATTTTTATTCGGCTTTATAATGATGTGTTTTTGTTTTCTATCATAACTTATTGATAGATAAAAAAATGCCACCAAATGGTGGCAAATCGAAAGAAGTGGTTTATATCGCATGATAAGAATGGATAATCGCAACTACTACTAAACTAATACGCGGGCGCGGTATCAGAATTTTCGCGACAGGGATATTTTCGCTATTTTTATGCTGCGCGTAAACATTATTTTTAAGCAACTTCTCTCTGCAAAGCGCGTTAAAAGGCACAGAATATCCCCTTATTTACCGTGCCTTTTTATTTAATGTTGCTCGATTATGCTGAATCAGAATTTTTAACCGGAAAAAAAGGATCAAAAAAAGCGGTTTTGCGCTTTAATGCGACCCGGTGTCGTAAGGTTATCAAACCGATTGAAACATCTGGAAACACTTTCCCGCTGTTTGTACCATCAATAGAGACAGCGCATCACACCGAAATACGGTACATCGTGCCTGCATCCTGCTGGCCGCTGCCGCCGCTTGCGCCGTACATCGGTGAAGAGGCCACCTGGCTTACCAGCTTCTTCACGTCGCTCACCCGTTTCATGTGCATCTCCAGCAGCTGATAGCTCTGCTGGTTCTGCTCATTACACTTTTTCACTACGCGGGTAATACGCTCCCACAGAGCGGCAGGTTCGCGATGACGCATAAAGGGAGGCGCGATCCGCAACTGCGTCTCTTCCTGACGGCGTTGTTCATCATAAAAGTTGATCGCCGCTAACAGTCGGCTCTTGTTATCCGAGATCACCTGGAGCGAGACCGGATTGATTTGCGCCTGACTTAACTGGCGGTTCTCTTCGGCGAGCGTGCTGTCCAGTTCGTCCAGCCGCTTCACCATGTTGTGCAAAATAACGGTAAAATTTTCCATCGTTACATCAGACTCTGTATTAAGAGAAATTGAAGATGTCGCGCACCAGCGCGCTGGCGATTTTGTCGCTGTCGAGGGTCAGTTCACCGGCATCCATTTTGGCCTTGATCTCGGCAACGCGTGCGGTATCGATATCCCGGCTGGTATCCGATTTGAACTGTTGGGTCAGTTGGCTGAGTTTGACCTGGGTGCTGGATTCTCCGGCGGCGTCTTTACGCGCTTGAGAAGCCTGAGCGTTTTTGTCGCGTATCTCAGAATGAGATTGCATGCTGGTTGCCTGGACAGGCTTCGCCTGCCGGGTGCGTTCTATGTTCATACTGTTCCTGGTTTTAATGCGTTGCGTGGGCCTTTAATACATAAGTCGGCACGCAGGCAATAAAACTGAAATCAATTGTCCATGTTCATACTTACCCTCTCGTCGCCAGTCACAACGGCAGTCACAATCTGCCCATTACGCATCTGTACCCGGACGCGATCGTCCAGCCCGCCGTTATTCAGCGCTTTCCCCCTGGCGCGGATCATAAAACCCTCACCCGGCGCGGTGATATCCACTTCCTGGGTCGCCAGTACCGCCCAGCGGTGGCGCAACTGGTTGGCCGCCAGCGGTTGCCCTGGATGCAGCGTTCGCGTAGGGGTGGAGCCGATAATCTTTTCTGCGTCGAACAGCAGACCGGCGGGTAAGTTGGCCAGTTCACCCTCCATCGGGCGAATATCCTGCGCAGTGATGACCTGACCGGCGGTGAGCGGGCGAGCAACGACCCAGTATTTGCCGATGGCATTTACCTTTATCTGAATAAATTGCTGCTTATTCCCGCAGCGGGCCGCCACGCTGCGGTTTCCGGTCAGTCGCGCCGGATGTCCGATAAGGCGCAAGTCCGGCTCAGGGCATAGCTTCGCGAGTCTCGTTTCGGGCGTCAAAATGGTGATATGAAACGTCGGCTGGTTTTGCCCTTCATTATTAGCAGCCAACAGACTGGCGATTCGGTTTTGCAGTTCGCTGGTCGCTGCCTGCGCCGGGGACAGAGATAACCCCCAGCACATTAATAAAGTGCATGAGAGTTTACTTAATGAAATAGGCATAACAAACACGGCCCTGGTGATAATATGAATAATGTCGGATATAGTTATTTGATTGTAATGGAGTCCGTCTTTTATTGCTGAGTAAAATGCTGACACTTTTGCTGGCTATTCCCGCTATTAATGTTGCCGCCTATATCTACGTTATCTTTTTGTCATCCTTCTTTTTTTGAAGTATCCAAATGCGCTTACTTCTGACGGGTTTTTAAAGTTTAGAATTATCTGCTTGTCTCTTAGACTATGCCCATAATCATTTCCCGAACGAGGGCGAGTCGTTTCATGTTTGACAAACTTGATAATGAATTACGTTTCCAGCAGCAGGCATTGAGTTTGATGTCCCGTCGGCAAGATATTCTGGCTTCTAATATTGCGAATGCCGATACGCCAGGATATCAGGCGCGAGATATTGATTTCTCTAAGCAATTGAAAAATGCGATGCGTCAGGAAACACAACATAATGGCCCATTGTCATTATCATTAACGTCCGGGAATCATATTCCTGGCGTCGCGCCGAAAATGGACGATCGGCAACTGCTCTACCGTATTCCTGACCAACCAAGTGCGGATGGTAATACGGTGGATATGGATCGTGAACGCGTTAATTTTGCTGATAATAATGTGAAATATCAGTCGAGTTTAACCATTCTCAGCACTCAGATTAAAAATATGATGAGTGTCATTAATCAGGGTTAATCATTCTCATGTCGCTGTTTAGTATTTTCGATATCTCTGGCTCAGCCATGTCCGCTCAGTCAAAAAGACTTAACGTAAGTGCCAGTAATATGGCGAATGCCGACAGTATAGCCGGGCCGGATGGTAAACCTTACCGCGCCAAACAGGTTGTATTTAATGTCGATAATGCTGTCGGTCAGAATATTGGCGGCGTAAAAGTTAGCGGTATTACCGAGTCTAACGATCCGGATCGTCTGGTGTATGAACCTGCGAATCCATTAGCGGATGACAAAGGTTACGTACATATGCCGAACGTCGATGTTGTCGGTGAAATGGTGAATACCATTTCGGCTTCCCGCAGTTATCAGGCGAACGTTGAAGTGATGAATTCGGCAAAAACGTTAATGCTGAAAACGCTGACCTTAGGACAATAAGGATTGTTATGTCTGTTTCACCCGTAATGAATAACCAGAGCACGACGACCGCGACGACCGCGAAAACTCGTTCTACGTCTGAGTCGTCGGGCTCTGGCGGTGTCAGCACCAACTCCACCGCCAATGAGCTGCTGGATAACTTTATGACGTTGCTGGTCGCCCAGATGCAGAACCAGGATCCGACGTCGCCAATGGATAACAACCAGTTGACCTCGCAGTTGGCGCAGTTCAACACCGCCGCAGGCGTCGAGCAGCTCAACAGCACCATGGATAGCATGGGCGTGCTGGTTGCCGGTATGCAGCAGATGAACTCAGCGGACTGGGTTGGGCGCGACATCATGATCAAAGGCGATCCGGTGGTCTCCACCGCTGAAGGCGGCAACCAGAAAATGGGCCTCAACCTTGGCAGCGATGCGGATGAAATCACCGTCACGCTGACCGACTCCGCCGGTAATGCGTACACCACCACGATGAAGGACGTGAAAGCGGGTGTTCATCAGTACACGCTGGACGATTTGGGCGATTTCCAGCCTGCCGATCCGCGCGCGCTGAGCGATACCACGTTCACCGTCTCTTACTCCGCGACGAATGCCGACGGAAATACACCTGAGGTTGAAGCGCTGAAGCCTGCAAAAGTGCAGAGCGTTGCGTTCACCGCCAGCGGTGCGGAACTGCAATTGGGTATCGATGGTACAGCCTCACTGAGCGATGTGTTCCTCATCGAATAATTTTCACCTCTAGTTTTGTGCAATCACTGTACAGGGAATTTATCAAATGGGTTTTTCTCAAGGTCTTAGTGGCCTGAATGCCGCTTCTCAGGCACTCGATGTTGTCGGTAACAACATTGCTAACTCCCAAACCGTAGGGTTTAAATCAGGCGCGATTGCGTTTGCAGACGTTTTTGCCGGCTCGCAGATCGGCATGGGCGTTCAGGTTGCCGGTGTCAACCAGAACTTCAGCGATGGTGTTCTGGGCGCAGGCAGCAGCCAACTGGATATGGGTATCCAGGGCAACGGTTTCTTCCGCATGGTCACCGAGGCGGGCAACGTGTTTTACAGCCGTAACGGTCAGTTTGAAACCGACCAGAATGGTTATGTTGTTAATAGCCAGGGCATGCGTCTGACGGGCTATATGGCCACTGGCACCCCGCCTGCAATTCAGCAGGGTTCACCGGTCGGGCCGATTCAGATCCCTACCGGTCAGATGCCGGCTCGCGCCTCTGATGCTGGCTCGATCAGCGGTAACCTCGACTCCGGCAACGACGTTGTAACCACCACGCCGTTCGATCCGGAAGATGGCGACAGCTACACCTATTCCACCCAGGTTAACGCTTACGACAGCCTGGGCAACGAGCATGCCATTAACGTCTATTACGTTAAAACCGCTGATAACAAGTGGACGGCTTACTCTGTTGACTCTACTGCACCGGGCGCGACGCCGGGCCAGGTTGATCTGGAATTCGATACCTCCGGCAAGCTGATCACTAACCCGGCGGATTTGAACGTGCAGGGCGCGGCCTATAAGGGCGGCGATGCGCTGAATTTCGACATCGATCTCTCTGGTCTTACCCAGCAGGCTTCCGAAAACACCATGGACAGCCCAAGCACCACCGGTTACCCGCCGGGAATGATGAACGGCTACAACGTGGGTGATAACGGACAGATCGTTGCAACCTACAGCAACGGTAAGAGCCAGTTGCTGGGCCAGGTCGTGCTCTCCAACTTCACCAACCCGGGCGGTCTCTCTTCTCAGGGTAACAACTGCTGGGCGGAAACGCCGGAGTCGGGCCAGCCGGTCATCGGTATCGCCGATACGGGCAACCTGGGTTCGCTGAACGGCAACATGCTGGAAGCCTCCAACGTGGATCTGAGCCAGGAGATGGTCAACCTGATCGTCTACCAGCGCAACTATCAGTCCAACTCTCAGACCATCAAAACCCAGTCTGACATCCTGCAAACGCTGGTTAACCTGGGCTAAGGGTAACGTCTTATGGATCGCGCGATATATACCGCGATGGGCGCCGCAAATGCGGCGCTTAATCGCCAGGCGGTAACCGCAAACAATATGGCCAACACCTCAACCAACGGCTTTCGCGCCCAGATAGCGGCTTATCGCGCTATTCCGGTGCACGGCCCGTCGGTTGAAACCCGCACGATGGTGGCGGCCTCCACGCCGTGGAGCGATGACACCATGGGGGCCATTAATCCGACCGGGCGCGATCTGGATGTTGCGCTGCCGCAGAACGGCTGGCTGGCGGTACAACTGCCGGATGGCAGCGAAGGCTATACCAAAGACGGCAACATTGAAGTGGATGCCGAAGGCACGCTGCGGGTTCGCGGTATGCCGCTGATGGGCGATGGCGGCCCGGTAGCCGTGCCGCCGCAAGCCAAATTGACCATTGCGCCGGACGGCACGATCACCGCGCTGGGTGCGGGCGATGAACCGACTGCGGTTGCGCAGGTTGGGCGGCTGAAGATGGTGAATGCCTCTCCGGCGCTGCTGAAAAACGGCGATGACGGTCTGTTTCACGTTGCCGATCCGACTACCCCGGCGACGCTTCCCGCCGACGCGAATCTCAAATTGATGCCCGGCATGCTGGAAGGCAGCAACGCCAGCCCGATGAAATCAATGGTGGAGATGATCGCAACGGCCCGTGGTTTTGACATGAACATGAAAGTCATTACCACCGTGGATGACAACGAAAAAAGCGCCAACCAGCTATTGAGCGCCGGTTAACCCCGGCGAGGAGAAAGAGAATGATCCGTTCCCTGTGGATTGCAAAAACGGGCCTTGAAGCTCAGCAAACCAATATGGATGTAATTTCCAACAACCTGGCGAACGTCAGCACCAACGGCTTTAAACGCCAGCGCGCTGTGTTTGAAGATTTGATTTATCAGACATTGCGCCAGCCGGGAGCGCAGTCTTCCGAACAGACCACCATTCCTTCTGGTTTGCAGTTAGGGACCGGTGTCCGTCCGGTGGCGACCGAGCGTATTCACAGCCAGGGTAGCCTGACGCAGACCAACAACACCAAAGATGTGGCGATTGAAGGCAGCGGTTTCTTCCAGGTGCTGTTGCCGGACGGTACTACCGCCTACACCCGCGATGGCTCGTTCCAGTTCGATCAGAATGGCCAGTTGGTGACCTCCAGCGGCTATCAGGTGCAGCCTGCAATTACCATTCCGCAGGAAGCACAAAGCCTGACTATCGGCAGCGATGGCACGGTCAGCGTCACGGTCGCCGGGCAGACTGCGCCGCAGCAGGTAGGGCAGCTGACGCTGTCGTCATTTATCAATGATTCCGGCCTGGAAAGCATTGGCGAAAACTTATACCGCGAGACGCAATCCTCCGGCGCACCGAATGAATCGACCCCAGGTCTGAACGGTGCCGGCACCCTGAAACAGGGCTACGTGGAAACCTCCAACGTTAACGTAGCGGAAGAGCTGGTCAACATGATCCAGACCCAGCGCGCTTACGAAATCAACAGTAAAGCGGTTTCCACCTCTGATCAGATGCTGCAACGCCTGACTCAACTTTGATCTTTAGCCGCGGGTTCACTCGCGGCTGCTTTTCTTTTAGTGACTGAGATGACTTATCACCTTTGCTCTCTGCCTGTGCTCCGTCGTCTGGCAACGACCCTCATTCTGCCGTTTGTGATCGCGGGCTGCGCGTATATCCCGCAAAAGCCGCTGGTGGATGGCGAAACCAGCGCGGCGCCCGCACCCGTTGCGGCGGCGGCGGTCAATGGCTCGATTTTCCAGTCGGGGCAGGCGATGAACTATGGGTATCAACCGCTGTTTGAAGACCGCCGTCCGCGAAACATCGGCGACACGCTGACCATCGTGCTGCAAGAGAACGTCAGCGCCAGCAAGAGCTCTTCCGCCAATGCTTCGCGTGATGGCTCGACGGATGTCGGCGTTACGGCTGTGCCTGGCTTTATGTCCGGGCTGGTCGGGCGCGGGAAGGCGGACGCCTCGTTCAGCGGCAGCAACGATTTTGCCGGTAAAGGCGGCGCGGCGGCGAAAAATACCTTCAGCGGCACCATCACCGTCACGGTGAAACAGGTGCTGGAAAACGGCAACCTGGCGGTGGTGGGCGAAAAACAGATCGCCATCAACCAGGGTACTGAATTTATACGTTTTTCCGGCATCGTGAACCCACGCACCATCAGCGGCAGCAATACGGTTGTTTCCACCCAGGTGGCTGATGCGCGCATTGAATATGTGGGCAATGGCTACATCAACGAAGCACAACAAATGGGCTGGTTGCAGCGGCTGTTCCTTAACCTTTCTCCGATGTAATTGATGATGAAAACTGCTTTTTTAACCTGCTTTATGGCGCTGCTTTGCCTGCTGTTGCCGGCAACAGCCAGCGCAGAACGTATCCGCGATTTGACGACGGTAGAAGGCGTTCGCAGTAACTCACTGATGGGCTACGGCCTGGTGGTTGGGCTGGACGGTACCGGCGACCAGACCATGCAAACGCCTTTCACCACGCAAAGCCTGAACAACATGCTGTCGCAACTGGGCATTACGGTGCCCGCAGGCGTCAACATGCAGTTGAAAAACGTGGCGGCGGTGATGGTGACTGCCGAATTGCCGCCTTTTGCCCAGCCAGGCGCGAAAATTGACGTCGTGGTTTCCTCGATGGGTAACGCGAAAAGCCTGCGCGGCGGCACGCTGCTGATGACGCCGCTAAAAGGGGCCGACAGCCAGATTTACGCGCTGGCGCAGGGAAACCTGCTGGTCTCCGGCGCGGGTGCGCAGGCAGGCGGCAGCCGGGTGCAGGTCAATCAGCTTAACGGCGCCCGCATCAGCGGCGGCGCGACGGTAGAGCGTAGCGTCCCGTCAGGTTTTGCCGGGCAGAACACGTTGATGCTGCAACTGAATAATGAAGATTTTACCGTCGCGCAGCAGATCAGCGACGCCATCAACCGACGCTACCCTGGCAGCGCCAGCGCGCAGGATTCCCGTACGGTGAGCCTGCGAGCACCGTCAGACAGCGCGTCACGCGTGCGTTTTCTTGCCGAAGTGCAGGACATTCCACTGCGTGTTGATGCGGGCGATGCGCGGATCATTATCAACTCTCGTACCGGTTCGGTGGTGATCAACGGTCGCGTGGCGCTGGATTCCTGTGCCGTTGCGCAGGGCGATCTGGCGGTCGAAGTGAACCGAACCAATCAGGTCAACCAGCCGAACACGCCGCTGGCGGGCGGACAAACCGTGGTGACGCCGAATACGCAGTTGTCGGTGCGTGAGCAAAATGGCTCCCTGCAACGGGTTAACACCAGCACCGATCTGAACAATGTGGTCAGAGCGCTGAACAGTCTGGGCGCGACGCCAAACGATTTGATGGCGATTCTGCAATCGATGAAAGCCGCAGGCTGCTTGCGGGCGCGTCTGGAGATCAACTAATGAATAGCGCAAGCGTCTCGCAGGGGGCGGCATTTGATGCGCGTTCGCTTGATAAGCTGAAACTGGCGGTCAGGGATGACTCGCCAGACGGGCTTAAAGCGGCGGCGAAACAGATGGAAGGGCTGTTTGTGCAGATGATGCTGAAAAGCATGCGCCAGGCCTCGTTCAAAGATGGCCTGTTCAACACCCAGCAGTCTGAGATGTTCACCTCGATGTACGATCAACAGGTGGCGCAGAACATCGCTGATAAAGGGCGAATGGGCTTTGCGGATCTGATGGTCCAGCAGATGACCGGTAAAGCCGCGAGTGCGGGCAACGTGACGACAACGCAGGAAGTGCCGCTGAGTATCAGCCCGGCGCAAATGCTTGTCGCGCCGCTGCATTCTGGGCTACCAGCGGTGAACGCCGACGTGGAAAATACGCCAGAACCGGAAGCAGAGGTGCAGCCTAAAACGGCGGCCGTTTCCGGGGAAGGGTTTATTTCACGCCTGATGGCGCCAGCGATGAAAGTGGCGCGGATGAGCGGGATCCCACATCAGTTGATTATTGCGCAGGCCGCGCTGGAATCGGGCTGGGGACGCCGGGAAATTATGACCAATGACGGTAAACCCAGCCATAACCTGTTTGGTGTCAAAGCGACAAGTAACTGGGAGGGGGAAACCACGGAAATTACCACTACAGAATATGAGAATGGCGTCGCGCAAAAAGTAAAAGCGAAATTTAAAGTTTATGACTCTTATGCTGACGCGCTGGCCGATTATACATCGTTAATAAGTAGTAATCCGCGTTATAGAAATGTTGTTAATTCAGATTCTCCGGAAATAGCCGCGAAAGCACTGCAATCCGCAGGTTACGCGACCGATCCGGCGTATGCGAAAAAACTCATTAATATTGTTCAGCAGGTCAGACAGCATGTGAATCAGGCGGTAGATGCGTGGTCGTCAGATTTTTCTTCATTATTTTAAGCCACGGGCTTTAGTGAATTCTTAGCGGGCCGATTAAATATATAGAGCCTATTTTTACCGGAGATAATGGATCTCCTCTTCCGATCATGGTCGATAATTTATGAATTTATTCAATCTTGCCCAAAGTGGGCTGAGTGCTGCGCAAAACGCATTGAATGTCGTCGGTAATAACCTGAGCAATGCGACGACATCAGGCTATAGCCGACAGAATATTATTCTGGGAGAAGCGGGTGGTAAATCCACAAATTACGGCTTCTTCGGCTACGGCGTCAAAACAGGCGACGTGCAGCGCGCCTATGATGGTTTTATTAGCAATCAGGTACGCGGCGCATCCACCCAATATATGTCATTAACGGGTCGTTACGAACAAGTTAGCCAAATTGATAATATGTTGGGCGACAGTACCAATAATATTTCAACCAGCATGGATGGTCTGTTTGAAGCCATGGAAGCCGTGAGTAAAGATCCGGTTGATCCTGCGGCACGTCAGGGCGTACTGGCGCAATTTAATGCCATTGCTAACCAATATCGTTCAAACAGCTCAACATTAAACGGTCTTGAGAAAAGTACGAATACACAAATTGATCAGACCGTGACGGATATTAATGCCTATACCAAACAACTCGCCGAACTGAATCAGCAGATTGAGAAGATTCATGGGCAGACCGGTGGTATGCCATCCGATTTACTCGATCAGCGCGACCAGTTATTAAACCAGCTGAGCCAGAATATCGGTATTAAGGTCAGCGAGAATAAAGAGACCGGTACTGTCGATGTTTCGATGGGGAACGGGATGGCGCTGGTCAGCGGCGGTAAGTCGTACCAGTTGCAGGCCAGCACTTCCGCAGAAAACCCGGCGCAGACGGTGGTTTCCTATGTCGATGCCTCCGGCAATGCGCTGGCGCTGGATGAAAATGCGACCTCCGGCAAGCTGGGCGGGCTGTTTAAATTCCGTAATGAAGATCTGGTTTCCGCGCGCGATCAGCTAAACCAGCTGGCGCTGCAAATGGCGAACAAGTTCAACGAAGTGAACGGTAACGGTTACGATCTGAACGGCAACGCGGGCGGCGACATTTTCTCCATCGGCAACCCGCAGGCGGTAGGCAATACCGACAATGCGGGCAGCGGCTCGCTGGATGTCTCTTTTACCGATATCACGGCAGTGGAATCGCAAGATTACCAACTGGTCTATAACGGGCCGGGCAGCACCGACTGGACGGTAACCACCCGTGACGGGCGCACCATCACGCCGACCATTGGCGGCAATGGCGAACTTGAATTCGAGGGTATTTCCATTATGCCAGGCGGTACGCCGCAGCCGGGCGACAGCTTTACGCTTAACCCGACCGATGGTGCCGCCGACCGCATCGCCGTTGCCATTACCGATGGCGATGAAATTGCGGCCTCTTCTTCAGCGGATCCGACAGAGGAAAGTAACAACGAAAACATCCTCGCGTTAATCGGTATTAAAGATGAAAAAGTGGTAGGCGAGATGACGCTGTCGGGCGCGTATGCCAGCCTGGTCAGCTCCGTCGGTTCATCGGTGAGCGCGCTGAAGGGCGACATTACCACCTCCGCCAAAGTCTACGATCAGTGGTCGCTGCAGCAGCAGTCGGTCTCCGGCGTCGATATGAATGAAGAGTACGTCAATATGCAGATGTTCTCTCAGTACTACCAGGCGAATGCGCAGGTATTACAAACAGCGACCACCATTTTCGACACCATTTTAAGTATCCGTTAAGCCTGCGGCCAGCCTGGCTGGCCCACGCTATCCACTCTACAGGGATAAATGATGCGTCTTAGCACACAGTTTATGTTTCAGAGCCGGATTGACAGCCTGTCGAAGGCGATGACCGGTTATAACGATCTCTCCAGCCGCTTGTCTGCCGGGCAAACGCTGCTGACGCCGTCTGACGATCCGACCGGCGCTTCACAGGCGGTAACGCTGCAAAGCGCGCTGTCGAGAATGAGCCAGTTCGATATGGCGCGCACCTACGCGCAGGACGCGCTGGGCCAGGAAGATAACACTCTCGGCTCGATTGCCAATCTGCTGTCTGAAGATCTGAGCGAAAAAATCGTCGCCGCAGGTAATGGCGCTTATTCTGATGAAGATCGTCAGGCGCTGGCGACGGAATTGCAGGGGATCCGCGACAACTTACTGGATCTGGCGAACACCAAAAACAGCGATGGCCGCTATATCTTCGGCGGTTACAAAACCGGTTCCGCGCCTTTCCAGGATGATGGCACTTACGTTGGCGGCGACACGGCGATGACGCAAGTGGTTTCTGACAGCACCGAAATGCAGGTCGGTCATACCGGCAGCGATGTCTTTATGAGCGGTACGGCGGACGATCTGTTTGCCTCGCTGGATGCGGCCATTTCAGCGTTGCAGCAGCCGGTGACTAACGATGCCGATCGTCAGGCATTGCAGGATACGCTGGACAGCACCAACCGCAGCATCAAGAGCAACATCGATAACCTCGGTAAAGTGCGCGCCGTCGTCGGCACCAACTTACAGCAACTGGAAACGCTCGGTTTCAGCGCGGATGCGCTGGGGATTGACACCCAAAGTCATCTGCAAGAGACATTAGGTTCCGACTGGGATTCGATGATCACGCTGCTGTCACAGTCAAAAATGTCTGAGTTCGCGCTGAATTCATCGATGACAGTTTTTCAGTCGATGCAACAACTGAATATCTTCAACATCGTTGGTTAACCCTCGCGGTACTTTTTTTATCGTTTATCGGCAGGAGCGAAATTAAAACCACACGGAAAAAATATCGTTAAAAGATATTTTGTGGCGCTCCTTTACTTCAAAGGTCTCTCTATGTTTAAAGAGTTAAAAATTTCAACCGGGATCAGCATTGTTCTCGGTGTTATTGTTGTCTGTATTATTTTTGTTTCATCTTATGGAATGAGTAATGCACTGACTGCGGCGGATAATTTCGATGCCACTGTCGCGGCGAATAAAAAAATTGATACGCTTAATGACGCATTAATCAGCGTCAACAGTAGCGTTTCCCGTGTGAATGCCATGATGCTGGCCGTCATGCTTCATCAGGAAATAAAACAAGAAGATATCACTGAGATCAGTGCCACGCTGGCTAATGCACAAAAAAAGGTGAACACCTTCGTCACCACGCCTTTCGATGATGAAACCGAGAAAAAAATCGGCCATGGTATTCAGCAGGGCTTTGAAGCAGTTATTGCTACTACGCTGAATAAAAAGGAATTTATCACCAATCCAGGCAACTATCACGGTAACCTGTTGGCGGAATCCAATCAACGTATTGCCTTGCAGGATCGCGTTTCTGAATACGTAGATTACTCGAATCGCCTGCTCAAGCAGTACGGTGAAACCTCGCACGGGCACATTCAGAAAATGATTATTTTCACGGTCGTCGCGCTGGTTGTGGCTCTGCTGTGTGCCTTCCTTTCCCGCCAGTGGCTTAAGAGAACGCTGTTCCGCCGTCTGGAGCAGGTGAAACAGTCTTTCCAGTCGATTGCTACCGGAAACCTGAGCGAAACGATTGATATTGGTGCAAAAAATGAAATTGGCGAGATGCTGATTGAAGTCGAAAAGATGCGCCTGTCGCTGACAGATACCGTCTACGGTATTCGTAACGGCGTGAAGCATATTTATGGTAATGCGCAGGAAATCGCCAACAGCAACAACGATCTCTCTTCACGTACCGAAGAGCAGGCTTCCGCGCTGCAACAAACCGCGGCCAGCATGGAAGAGCTGAAAATCACCGTGCGTCAGAACGCCGACAACGCCCACAGCGCGAAACAACTGGCGGAAAGTGCCAGCAGCAGCGCGCAAAGCGGCGGTGAAGTGATGGGCAATCTTGAGCGCATCATGGAAGAAATTACGGTTAACTCCCGTCAAATTGCCGACATCAACAGCGTTATTGACAGCATTGCTAACCAGACCAACATCCTGGCGCTTAACGCGGCAGTGGAAGCGGCCCGCGCCGGGGAACAGGGCCGTGGCTTTGCCGTGGTTGCTGGTGAAGTGCGTAACCTGGCAAAACGCAGTGCCGATGCTGCCAAAGAGATCCGTCAGCTGATCAACACCTGCGTGGCGAATATGAATACCGGTTCGCAGGAAGTGCAACTGGCCGGTACATCAATGCAGGAGATCGTGAAGTCTGTTATACAGGTGACTGATATTATGGCGGAAATCGCTTCTGCTTCTGAAGAGCAAAGCACCGGCATCAACCAGATTGCCCAGGCGGTCAACGAAATGGATCTCGTCACGCAGCAGAACGCCACGATGGTTGAGCAGGCGGCAGGCACGGCCACGAATGTCGAACAGCATGCCCGTAATCTCGATCAGATTGTCGCGGAGTTTACGGTGAATGAGCATCATGTTTCGGCTGTAGCACGTGAGCGAAATAAGGTTGAAATTCCCCGCGTGGTTAATTCTCCGGTTATTCGTGAATTCACACCTGCGCAAAAAACAGAAGGTGAATGGGAAACCTTTTAATTTCAGTTGTGCCGCCTCAGCGTAAATAAGGGGTATGTTTCACTTTCCGTTCGCTTATCGGGCTATTTGATTTGGCGATTATTAATAATAATTTAAATATATTAATAGCACTTCGGGAATGGTTATAGTGAATGGGATTTATAGCTCTGACGGCACAATTCAGAAAGAACAACTATGGCCTAAATATGGTTATTTAGTCCGCTACGAAGCACTGAAATTACAATCCAAATTATCATCAAGCGTTGATATTGACGATTTAATTCAGGCAGGCGCCATTGCGCTTCTGGATGCAGTAGAACAGTTTGACCCGACGAAAGGGGTCAAGATGAGTGTTTATATTGCACAACGCCTTCGCTGGGCATTTATGGATGAATTACGCGAACATGACTGGGTTCCTCGCCGCGTTCGCCGTAAATCCCGCGAAGTCTCCGCCGCGATTATGCGGGTGGAACAGAGCACCGGTGCTGCTGCTTCGGAAGCGGATGTTGCAGCGGAAATGGGAATGTCGCTGCAGGAGTATCAGCAGACGCTGGCAGATACGAACACCAGCATGCTCTGCTCGCTGGATGAACTCCAGGAGTTGCTGGCAGATGGTCTTGAACTGGAAGAGATGGAACAGGATCACTTAGACCCGTTGCATGATGCGCTGTTAGGCGATCTGACAAAGCAAGTCAGCAATGAGATCAAAGCGTTGCCGGAAAGAGAGCAAACTCTGCTGAATCTTTATTATCAACAAGATTTGAATATGAAAGAGGTTGGCGTGCTGCTGGGAATTACGGAAACACGCGTGAGCCAACTGCACAGCCAAACCATTAAACGGTTACGGGCCCGCCTGGAAGATCGCGGGTGGGAATAATTAGGGTACGTTTACCATGAATGTGACAGCGTTTGACGAGCCACTGCAATGTATCCGTGATATCAATCTTTCTTACCTGCTGCTGGCGCAGCGGTTAATTATGGAAGACAAATTATCCGCTACATTTCGCCTTGGGCTGAATGAATCAACAATTGATATGTTGAAAGATTTATCGCTTTCACAGCTTATTAAACTTTCATCAACAGGCCAGCTAATATGCCGTTTACGCATTGACAGCGATATGGTTATCGACTGTCTGACGAAAGATTCGCGTATTGATGCTTTACAAAACATTCATACTGGAATCATTTTGTCTACAGAGTTACTTAATTCTCTTGCCGAGGAAGAACGTCCGGCGGCATGACAGGGAAATATCTATGTGTGAAAAAAGCATCATCTCTGAAATAAAGGATGCGCAAATCGCCGTGGAATTGATTTCCTTTGGTGCACGGATGCAAGTCCTCGAGAGCGAAACAAGTTTAAGTCGCCGCAGGCTTTTAAAACTCTATAAAGAGATTAAAGGATGTTCACCACCGAAGGGGATGTTACCGTTTTCCGCTGACTGGTATATGTCCTGGGAACAGAATATTCACTCATCGATTTTCTATAATATTTATCGTTATCTGGAAAAAACCGAGGGTGGCCGTCCTGTTGAAACAATGCTGAAAGGTTATCGTCTGTATCTTGAGAATAGTCTTAGCGGCAAAGATAAAAAACCTGTGCTCGGTATTACTCGCGCATGGACGTTATTACGATTTGTTGATTGCGGCATGATCAGGCATACGGAATGTTGCTCTTGTGGTGGTTCGTTTGTTACCACGCAGGAGAACCCCGATGCTATATACACTTGCAGTTTGTGTTTTCCGCCTTCGCGAGCAATTAAACGTGTCAGCCCGGAAGTTTTTTTAATGGATCGGTACCGGTAAATATCGGTCTCCTGCTATGTACATCACCACCCCGTGAATAATGGCAGCGATGCATGCCTGGCTACGCGCTTATATGCATGGAATAAAGATGATAAACGGACGTTTAGATTATTAAGGAGTTAACGTGTTAGTCATTATTGGCTATGTCGTGGTATTTGCAGCCGTATTTGGTGGCTTTGCTATCAGTGGCGGTAATCTCGGCGCACTTTTTCAGCCGACTGAATTATTAATCATCGGTGGCGCCGGCCTGGGTGCTTTTCTGGTGGGGAATAATGGCAAAGCGATCCGCGCGACCATGAAATCTTTTCCTCGTTTATTTCGGGGTTCGTATTACACCAAAGCGTTATACATGGATTTAATGGCGCTGATGTATCTGCTGTTGTCCAAAAGCCGTCAGAGTGGGGTTGTTGCGCTGGAGAACGACATCGAAGATCCGCAAAACAGCGCCATCTTTTCCGCCTATCCGCGCCTGCTGGCAGATTCCGAAATCATGAATTTCCTTGTCGATTACCTGCGTCTGATGATCAGCGGCAATATGAATGCCTTTGAAATGGAAGCGCTGATGGATGAGGAAATAGAGACTTGCGAACACGAACATGATGTTCCGGCGAACAGTATCAATGCTGTGGGCGATGCGCTGCCTGCATTTGGTATCGTTGCGGCGGTGATGGGCGTGGTCAATGCGCTGGCGGCGGCGGATCGCCCGGCAGCGGAGCTGGGTGAACTGATTGCCCATGCGATGGTAGGTACCTTCCTCGGCATCCTGATTGCTTACGGCATGGTTCTGCCGCTGGCAACGTTGTTGCGTCAGCGTAGCGCCGAGCATTTGAAAATGCTGGAGTGCATTAAAACCACGCTGCTGTGCAGCATTCATGGTTATGCGCCGCAGATCGCCGTCGAATTCGGCCGTAAGACGCTCTATTCGACTGAGCGCCCGAGTTTTGCTGAACTTGATGAGCACGTTCGCGAAGTTCGCTCCTCTTCATCTTCCGCACCGACGGGAGAGGCAACGTGAAGAAAAAGTCAGCCGCAACCATTGTTGTCCGCAAATTCAACCGAAAAAAACATGAGTCGCACGGCGGCTCATGGAAAATCGCCTACGCGGACTTTATGACCGCGATGATGGCTTTTTTCCTGGTGATGTGGCTGCTCTCATCCTCTTCTCCGGAGCAGCGCATGCAGATCGCTGAATATTTCAAAGTCCCGCTGAAAAACACGCTGGCGAATGGTGATAAAGCCAGCCTGAGCGACAGTATGATCCCCGGCGGCGGGGACGATCCCGTGAAGAACGACGGGGAAGTCTTCAAAAAGACGTTGAATAAAATTGATGAGAAAAAGCGTGAAGCGAATCTGAAACGCGCCAGAAACAAGCTGCAAAGCCTGATTCAAACCGATCCACGTCTGAACAATTTCACCTCGAATTTACGGCTTTCGCTGACCGATGATGGTCTGCTCATTCAGATCACCGACAGCGCCGATCGCCCGATGTTTAAAGTCGGCAGCCCGGTGCCGGAGAGTTATATGGTGAATATCCTCCAGGCTCTGGTTCCGGTGCTGAATGAATTGCCTAACCGCATCATTATGACCGGTCATACCGATGCGTTGCCCTATGCCAACGGTGAAGCGGGTTACAGCAACTGGGAGCTCTCCTCCGATCGCGCCAACGCCTCGCGTCGCATTCTGGTCAGCGCCGGGCTTGGCAGTAACAAATTTATCCGGGTGATTGGTACCGCCGACACCATGGTGCAGCCAGGGACGATCGCCGACGACCCGATCAACCGGCGTATCAGTATCCTGGTGCTCAGCCAGGATCGTGCCAAACAAATCCTGCAGGAAGATGTGCTGCTACGTGACCCTGTCTCTCTGTTGGATGACAGTAAAAAAGCGGAGCAGGGCGCAGCCGCGCCTGCAACTGAATCAACCGTTAAAACGGCCATGGAGAATAACTAAGTGGATATCAGCGACTTTTATCAGGCTTTTTTTGATGAGGCTGACGAGCTGTTGGCCGACATGGAAAAGCACCTGCTTGACCTCGATCTGCTGTCGCCAGACAGAGAAGTATTGAATGCCATTTTTCGCGCCGCCCACTCGATAAAAGGGGGAGCCGGTACGTTTGGTTTTTCTGCGCTGCAGCAGACGATGCATATTCTGGAAAATCTCCTCGACGATGTTCGTAGCGACAAGTTGCGGATTACCGAAGAGATTCGAAGTTTGTTTTTGGAAGGTAAGGACATCATGCAGGATCAACTGGACGCCTACAAATCCTCCTCTGAACCGGATCAGGAGGCCTATCAGTATATTTGCGAAGCGCTACGGCAAATTGCTAACGACCACGCAGCACAGCCGCCCGTTGCGGCGGTTGTCCCGGCGGCTATCGTCGCGCCAGTGACGGCCGCAGCCGTCGCGGTGCCGGTGGAAGCCGAAGAGGGCGAACCGCGCCTGCTCATCGTGCTGCAAAAGGTGAAAGATGAGGATCAGGATCCGCTGCTGGAAGAGCTGGCGAATCTGGGGAGCATCAGCGATGTGCAGCGCGAAAACGGCGCTCTGCAACTGGTATTGCAAACCACCACCAACGCCGACGATATCCAGGCGGTGCTGTGCTTTATTCTGGAACCGGAGCAGATAACCATAGCCCCGGCGCCGGCCAAAGCCGCCACTCCGGTTACCGTTGAGGAGGCTGCCGTGCCGGAAGTGACAGAAAGCAGCGCGGTTGCGCAGCCTGTTACTGGCGCCTCAGCACAGCCGCGTCCTTCGCGACCGGAATCTTCACGCAACCGCCCGCAGGCGCCGGAAGCGAGCAGCATCCGCGTAGCGGTGGAAAAAGTGGATCAGATCATCAACCAGGTTGGCGAACTGATCATCACGCAGGCGATGCTGTCGCAGCTTTCCGGCACCCTCGATGCATCAAGCCACGATACCCTGCTCAATACCATTGTTCAGCTTGAGCGTAATGCCCGCGACCTTCAGGAATCGGTGATGTCTATCCGCATGATGCCGATGGATTACGTCTTTAGCCGCTTCCCGCGTCTGGTTCACGATCTGGCGGCGAAACTGAATAAAGAGGTGGAGCTGACGCTGGTAGGCGGCTCCGCTGAGCTGGATAAACGCCTGATCGAACAGATCGTCGATCCGCTGACGCATCTGGTGCGTAACAGCCTCGATCACGGAATTGAACCGGTTGATGTGCGTCGCGCCAACGGCAAGCCGGATAAGGGCAATCTGGTGCTCTCTGCGGAACATCATGGTGGCAACATCATTATTGAAGTAAGCGATGACGGCGCCGGGTTGAACCGCGAAAAAATTCTCGCGCGGGCGCAGGCTCAGGGCATGTCGATCAGCGAAAACATCAGCGATGAAGATGTGTGGATGTTGATTTTCGCCGCCGGGTTCTCCACCGCAGAAAAAGTGACGGATATCTCCGGTCGTGGCGTGGGTATGGACGTTGTACGCCGTAATATCCAGGAGATGGGCGGTCATATCACCCTCCATTCTGAGCAGGGTAAAGGCTCGACCATCCGCATTATTTTGCCGCTGACGCTGGCAATCCTCGATGGCATGTCGGTTCGCATTGGTTCTGAGATCTATGTGTTGCCGCTCGGCAGCATGATGGAATCGTTAATGCTTTCTGAAACCAAGATGCACCGTATGACTGGCGGCGAGCGGATGTTGCAGGTGCGCGATGAGTATTTGCAGCTTGTCGAACTGGGACAACTCTTTGGCATTCACGAAGCGGATTACGACATCAGCGAGGGGATTGCCGTGATTGTACAGAGCGCGGGCAATCGTTATGCCCTGCTGGTGGATCAACTGATCGGTCAGCATCAGGTGGTCGTGAAAAACCTCGAGCAGAACTACCGCAAAATACCGGGCATTTCTGCCGCCACCATTCTGGGGGACGGCAGCGTGGCGTTAATACTGGATGTCGCCGTGTTAACGACATTAGCCAAAAAAAGAGATGCGCTGACAATGGTGCCTGAATCACAGGTTGAAAGGTTATTAAATGAACTTAACTGATACAGAAAAGCAATTGAAGGATGACGCGGGGCATGAATTCCTCGCCTTCCGTCTGGGTAATGAAGAGTACGGCATTGAGATCCTGAAAGTGCAGGAGATCCGTGGCTACGATCGCGTGACGCGTATTGCTAATACGCCGGACTTTATCGCAGGCGTCACCAATCTGCGCGGCGTGATTGTGCCGATTGTCGATCTGCGGGTGAAATTCGCGCTTGAGTCGGCCAATTTTGATGACAATACCATTGTGATTGTCCTCAGCCTGAACAGCAGCCGCGTGGTGGGTATTGTCGTTGATGGTGTTTCCGATGTGCTGTCGCTGGACGCCGCGCAGATTAAACCTGCGCCGGAATATACTGTGGCGCTCTCCACGCAATATTTGCTGGGCCTCGGTTCGATGGGCGAGCGGATGCTGATTCTGGTGGATATCGAAAAACTGTTGAACAGTGATGAGATGGAACTGATCGATAAAGTGGCCGATAACGGCTTCAATTAATTCTTTCTGCGTTTTTATTTCACAAGCCTTTCCGGTCAACGGAGAGGCTTTTTTTATGGGGGCTTATTGATGTAATTATGGGCCTGAGTCTGAAAGGCGCAGTAAAAAACGCCGCGTGTCTTGTTATGGCTTCCAGCGATCATTCGTTATAACCCCGCTTTGAGTACGTATTTCCACTTCCCTGAAAAAATTGACCAAATACGTCGATAAGAAACGTCTGAATGCCTGAATTCCATACGGAAATGCTTTTTTGTGATACCGCCATTTATTCGCCGGGCAGCGAACAGGGTAATCTCAACGGCGGCTTTCGAGAAAAATAAACTATTTGCCGCAGGTGTTCAGGCTAAGGTCTGGTGGTAATGCCCGGTCGATAAATCTGCATAAATGTGAAAAACGAGGGAGTGATATGAAAAGAAACATCGCTTGTCTGACGCTGGCCATTACCGCTCTGCTGGGCAGCGCGGCTGTTCCGGCTTTTGCTGCGCCCTTTCCGGTGACGCCTGATTTGTCGGTGCCGGTCAGCCAGTATGTGACGCAGGTTAACGCGGATAAGAGCATCACCTTTCGCCTTTTCGCGCCGGGCGCTAAACGGGTCTCGGTGATCACAGGTTCCACCCCGGACAGCTATGTTTCGCATGATATGAGCAAAGACGCCAGCGGCGTCTGGTCCTGGAAAAGCGCGGCGCTGGCGCCGAACCTCTATGAGTACTATTTCGATGTCGATGGGTTCCGCTCGGTGGATACGGGAAGCCGTTTTCCGAAGCCGCAGCGCCAGGTGAATACCAGTCTGATTCTGGTGCCGGGCAGTATTCTCGACGATCGCGCCGTTCCTCATGGCGATCTGTTGACGGTGACTTACCACTCGAAAGCGTTGGGCTCCGAGCGGCGGGTCTATATCTGGACGCCGCCAGGTTATAACGGAAAAGGCGAACCGCTGCCGGTGCTCTATTTCTACCACGGTTTTGGCGATACCGGCCTTTCCGCAATCGATCAGGGACGTCTGCCGCAGATCATGGATAACCTGCTGGCCGAAGGGAAAATCAAACCGATGCTGGTCGTGGTGCCGGATACCGAAACCGACATTGTGCAGGCGATCCCGGAGAATTTTCCGCCGAAAGATCGCCGCAAAACATTTTATCCCCTTAATGCCAAAGCGGCAGATCGCGAACTGATGCACGATATTATTCCGCTGGTTGATACGCGGTTTAATGCCCGCAAAGACGCAAGCGGACGCGCGCTGGCAGGCTTGTCGCAAGGGGGATATCAGGCGCTGGTTTCCGGGATGAACCACCTTGAAAGCTTCGGCTGGCTGGCGACGTTTAGCGGTGTCACCACCACAACGGTACCTGACGCGGGCGTTAGCGCGCAGTTCAGTAAACCGGCGTTAATTAATAAACAACTGCATAATTTCACCGTTGTTGTCGGTGAAAAGGACTCCGTTACCGGAAAAGACATCGCCGGGCTGAAGAGCGAGCTGGAGAAACAGGGCATTAAGTTTGATTACAAAGTGTACCCCGGCCTGAACCATGAAATGGATGTCTGGCGTCCGGCGTATGCGGAGTTTGTGCAGAAACTGTTTAAGTAATGTACTGCGCCCCGAGCCGGCTTTACTCTCTTACCCTGAAAGCGTGGATGAGTGAAGCCAGGCAATGAACTTGCTTCAACACCGTGGCGGTCAAAGGGACGATCGTCATGGTGTTGGGCTGGAAAGGGCTGGTTTTGCACAGGAAAGTATATTGGTGATGTTGTTTCGCCGTTTATAGCGTTAATGCCGACTGGCGGGCGCGAATCCTTTTAATCACCTTACGATTCAGCAAATTAGACGACACATAACGGAATATTTTTCAATTGCATTCCTGTGCTAATTCCAGACTGTGAGAAATTATGCTCATTCTTGCTTTAATAGTAATAAGATGACTTTATGAATCTTTCATATAACACTTTATTAATAAGCAAAGCACAGCTATGCTGCAGGTGTTAATCTTTAACGTTGAATAAGAAAATGTATTTGCCTGCTGATCACAACGATTTTCTGCCAGGGTTTATATTTTTAATGATAAAGGTTCTCAGTAATGCAGGTATTTAAGACGTGATTTGGGCTGGTGGTAAATCATAATGAAGAGAGAGCTTTTTATTGGGTTGACAATTCTTGCTGTTGTCTTCTTCGTGATGTCGGTAATTTTATCCTTCCATATCTGGATTACTCGTACACAGACCATCAACGATCTTAATACCAATGTTTCGAATTTAAGCCATACTCTCAATCTTTATTCTGAGGGCGTTATCCGGCAAGGTGAGATGCTCATAGAGAATCTTTCTGACATAACGGAAATTTATGGTGAAGATAAAAACCAGGTTATCAATATAAAGAAAATTCTGGCGGGTCAGGATGAATTACTGGAACAACTCAATAATGTCGTTATTTATGATGCTACTGGCAATAAACTCATAGCATTACACGAAAGGTTTTCTGGCCGCGTCAATAGCGCAGACCGTTTTTTCTTTGTCTATCATCAGAATAATACCTCCAAAAAAGTTTTTATTGGCCCTCCGGTCGTCAGCCGGACGAACGGGAAATGGGTAATAACCCTCAGTCGCAGGCTGGAAGATCACCAGGGCCTGTTTGCCGGTGTCGCCGTTCTCACGCTTAATATTGAAAATTTCCTTGAAACGTTTGGCAAGATCGATATTGGCCATTCTGGTGCTATTGCATTAACAAGCGAGTCCGGAATATTGCTGATACGTTACCCTTTTGATGAAAAATATATTGGTCGGGTTATTTCCGATTCGCCGCTTTTTACCACATACCTGAAAAATAGTAATTCCGGCACCGCAAGAAGTGTCTCTCGTTTTGACAATATACAACGGATGTATGCATTTCAAAAAAACAAACGATATGGCTTAGTCACCACTGTCGCCGTAAGTATCGATGAAGGCATGTTGCCCTGGAAAAAACAATCAGAAATTCTGATTGTGGTTGTTATCTTCCTGATGGGCGGCGTTATAACTTCAGGCTATTTTCTTTTGCGGGATATCCACCGGCGGGTGCGCGCCAGTCGTGAGCTGTCAAAAACCACTGAATCACTCATGACTGCAAACAAGAAATTAAAGGCTATGGCGGCTGAAGACAGTTTAACCGGGCTGGCGAACCGTCGAAAATTCGATGAGGCGCTGCCCCGCGAAGTATTACAATGCGCCGTAAATAATCATGCAATATCTTTAATGCTCATTGATATCGATTACTTTAAGAAATATAACGATAATTACGGCCATTTAGCTGGCGATGACTGTTTACGCCAGGTTGCAACAACCCTGAAAAAAACAATCAAAGGCAGCTCTGCGCTGGTTGCCCGCTACGGCGGAGAAGAGTTTGTCGTTATTCTTCCGGCAACAGATTTGATCGCGGCAGAAAAGAAAGCCAAAAAAATCATTCAAACTATTTGTCAGGAAAATATCCCTCATGAATATAGCCCATTCGGAATAGTAACCGTCAGTATTGGTATTGCTTCTGGCCCCGGTCCGGCAGTGAAAGGCAAGGAGACAACGCTTATCGAATTCGCTGATGATGCGCTTTATCATGCAAAATATTCCGGGCGTAATGGCTTTTTCTCCTCAACGCATCGGTTTTAGTTAATGTAACTCTGAATAATGCACGGCAGAGTGTTGCTCGCTCTGCCGTGCTGATTATCAGAAGGATGCGCGTTTGTACGCCTTATAGCGTGCATCCCAGTAAATATTATCGAGGCGTGTTGTTAATTCCTCTTCACTCATCATTGGGCCGACGCCCTCCTGCTGACCCGCATGAGCCACCTTGAGGGCGATAGCTTTCGATACGGCTTCAATGATCTCGACTGGCGGCAGAAGCCCCCCTTTCTCTGTATTCGCCAATGGGGAGAACGCGGAAAGGGTTTTGCTGGCCACGCTCAGCATGGTGTCGGTGACGCGAGTTAACTTACCGGCCAGTATGCCCAGACCCAGCCCCGGGAAAATATACGCATTGTTGCACTGGGCTATTTCGTACGATTCGTCCTGATAAAAGACCGGCTCGAAAGGGCTTCCCGTTGCAATGAGCGCGGCTCCCTGCGTCCATTCAATCAAGTCCCGGGGCTGTGCTTCAGCGCGCGAGGTCGGGTTTGACAACGGCATAATAATGGGACGAGAACAGTGACGATGCATCTCTTTCACGATCTCTTCGCTGAAAAGACCGGGTTGCCCGGAAACGCCAATCAGCACGTTGGGATGGACATTACGTACCACGTCCAGCAGAGACATATTCTCGGAATCGGTATCCCAGTCGGCGATAAGACGACGCGGCGTGACCAGTTTTTGCTGGAAATCCAGTAAATTAGGCATGTCATCTGTCAACAGGCCAAAGCGATCGATCATAAAAATGTTGTTGCGGGCTTCATCCGGTGTCAGACCATCATCGACCATTAAGGCAATGATTTTTTCCGCGATACCGCAGCCGGCGGAGCCGCTGCCGAGGAAAACCACGCGCAGATCGCGTAAGCGCATTCCCGCAGCCTGCGAAGCGGCAATCAGCGTACCGGTGGTGACCGCTGCCGTTCCCTGAATATCATCATTAAAACAGCACAGCTGGTGGCGGTAACGGTTCAGAAGTTTGGTCGCATTTTTCTGGGCAAAATCTTCAAATTGCAGGAGGACATTTGGCCAGCGCGCTTTGATGGCCTCAATGAACATATCCATAAATTCGATATAGTCTTCGTCACTGATTCGCGGATGACGCCACCCCATATACAGCGGGTTTTCAAGATGCTGGCTGTTATTGGTACCCACATCCAGCATGATAGGCAGCGTGGATGCCGGGTCAATTCCGCCGCAAGCGGTATATAACGAGAGTTTTCCAATCGGGATCCCCATTCCGCCGATGCCCTGATCGCCAAGACCGAGAATGCGTTCCCCATCGGTAACCACAATCACGCGAATATCATTCCGCGAAAAACTTTGCAGCATTTCATCGATGCGATGCCGGTCCGGCCATGAGATAAACAATCCCCTGGCGCGGCGATAAATCTCAGAAAAATGCTCACAGGCTTCGCCAACCGTTGGGGTGTAAATAATCGGCAATGTTTCCTGCATATGACAGCGCAGAAGGTTATAAAACAGCGTCTCGTTGGTGTCCTGAATATTGCGTAGGTAAACATGGCGGGAAATGTCTTTTTTAAAATGACAAAATTGTTTCCATGCACGTTCTGTTTGTTCTTCAATGGTTTCGACGTTATGCGGTAATAATCCATGCAGATTAAAGGCCAGACGTTCATCATCGGTGAATGCCAGCCCTTTATTAAGTAATGGGTTTTCCAGTAACACAGCGCCATTATAAGGCGTATAAAGCGTTTCTTTGCGTAACATTATTGCTGCTCCTGACTAAATAATAACGGCACGGCTGCCGATGTATCGGGGATAACAGAAAAGAGGCTCAAGAAATCAAATAGATCATCACGCCCTCAGTTAATACGCCGATCGCAGTGCCAATAAGAATGGAAGAGGATGCGGATTCGATATAGGTGTCACTGCGCAGGGCGAACATGCCCGCAGCGATAGCAGAAGGTGTTGCACCAATAATTACGACCTGCTGCATTAAGGTGTGGCTCAGGCCAAATGCCAGCCCGGCTACTGCCATCATGGCGGGTTGGATCAGATTTTTGATGCTGATATTGGTAAAGGTCTGGAGATTCAGCGACGGACGCTCACCGTAAAACAGCAGACCGAGGGCAAACAGCGACAGACCACCGGCAATTTTGCCAACCATCTCAATCGGCGCGCTCAACAGATGCGGTAACTGCACACCGGCCAGGCTCAGCACGACACCGGATACGGGGATCCAGACAATCGGGTTACGCACCGCCCGCAGTAAATTCTGCATAATCAGTTTGCCCGGATGTAGCGTTTCAATATCGGTATCTTTATCACCCATGCGAATTAAGATAATGGTCAACGGAATCATTAATACGCTGGTGACTAAGTTGCCAATTAGCACGCCTAAAAAGCCTTCCGGCCCAATCAGCACGGCCAGTACCGGCGCGCCAAAATAGGCCATATCAGGAAAAGCGCAAACCAAAGACTGTATTGCACTGGTCTTGATATCATGACGAAAAACGTAACGCGACAGGATCAGCGTCAGTAAATAAGAGCCCATCAGACCAATCACCAGCACAGCCATAAACGAGAAGTTTTTGATTTTGTCCGGGTTGGTGTTCAGTGCGCCGATAAAGAGATGAAAGGGTAATGCAAAGCGAATCACCACTGTTGCTAATACAGTGGCATCCTTACGGTGCGTATACCCTAATTTTCCACTTAGCCACCCTAGTAACATGATAAATACTAAAGGAAATAAAGATTGTAAGAGTAGTGAAGGCATAAAATGTCCTGTTTTTGTTTTAATTAAATAGTTTTCAGGCAGAACTCTATCTATCGTATTTACTGCCAAAGGTGATTAGAATCACACTTCGTATGTTTTAATTAGTTTCAAAAGGGATACTTTAATTAAATGGAAATGTTGAGGTGCTAAGTTTATATTTTCATTAGAAGTATCTGATGCATGTATCCGCGCGATTATTTTATTTACGAATGGCCTGTTTAAGTTATTTAAATGTGAATTACTACGGCACTCACAAATTCAATAAGCAGTAACCGTTGCTCACTTTACAGACCGAAGATTATGTTATTTATTCAATCATAACTTCCTGGTAGCAATCTTTATTTTGTTGGCCTTATTTTTTCAAGCATTTTATCCTATTACGAATAACCCAGCGGTTATTCCTGACCCACTGTTAATTATTAATAGCGAATCAGGTGAAAATAATGAAAGATAATCCTCTCTCTTCCTCTGTTGACGTATCCCCTGCGGGTGCACAACTTTCGCGGCTGCATGGACTTGAAGTCGGCGCCGTACCCTTGCTGCTCTTTATCGGTATCGCTTCGATTGTCGCCATCTCAGCTACCGCAGGTTTATTGCCGAAAAACATGATTGGCGGCCTGGCGGTGATCATGACGCTTGGTTTTGCCTTTGCCAAAATAGGCCGGATGTTGCCGGTGCTGAAGGACGTCGGTGGGCCAGCAATATTGTGCCTGATGGTGCCCTCGGTACTGGTTTATTTTGGCCTGTTTGAAGCGCATACCTTAGCCACCGTCCATCTGCTGATGAAAGAAGCCAACCTGCTTTATTTTGTCATTGCCTGTCTGGTTGTTGGCAGCATTCTCGGCATGAATCGGGTGATCCTGATCCAGGGTATGATCCGCATGTTTGTCCCCCTGGTGGCTGGTACGGTGGTCGCGGTGCTCTCCGGGCTGCTGGTAGGAACAGTATTTGGCTACACGCCGTATCACACCTTTTTCTTTATCATCGTGCCCATTATCGGCGGTGGCATCGGCGAAGGCATATTACCGCTGTCACTGGCCTATTCCGCCATTCTCGGGCAAACGCCGGATGTGTATGTTGCTCAACTGGCACCCGCAGCAGTGGTGGGCAATATCTTTGCCATTATCTGCGCTGGCGTGCTGTCGCGGATAGGGATGCGCCGTCCTTCCCTGACCGGCAACGGTATGTTGATCCGCAGTGATGAGGACAACCGCGTCTTCGCACAGACGCAGGAGGTGCAGCAGACCGATTTTCAACTGATGGGCGGTGGGCTGTTGATGATATGCGCCTTTTTTATCGTCGGCGGGTTGTTTGAAAAACTGGTGCATATTCCTGGTCCGGTGCTGATGATCCTGATTGCCGTGCTGTGCAAGTACGCACAGGTGATCCCAAAATCCATGGAGCAGGGCGCGCACAGTTGCTATAAGTTTGTTTCCGCAGCACTGGTCTGGCCGTTGATGATTGGCCTCGGCATGTTATATGTGCCGCTGGAAAGCGTGGTCGCGGTATTCTCAATGGGCTACGTGGTGGTGTGTGGCTCAGTGGTGATTGCCATGGCGCTCAGCGGTTATTTCATTGCCACATGGCTGAATATGTATCCGGTGGAAGCCGCGATAGTGACCAGTTGCCATAGCGGCCTCGGCGGTACGGGGGATGTGGCGATCCTCTCGGCATCCAACAGAATGGCATTGATGCCCTTCGCGCAAATCGCCACCCGCATTGGTGGTGCTTCAACGGTCATTCTTGCCACTTTGTTATTAAGCTGGCTCGTCTGAACCACCGGCCCGCCGTTGTTACGGGCGCATCAGGTTGCGACGATAAGGCACGTTTGCATTCCCCTGTTCATATCAACAAAAGGGGCATGTGAAGGGGCAAAAAAAAACCGCCCGGAGAGGGCGGTCTTTGCATTCGGCGGGTTGCCCCACTGAACAGCGCGAATTAACGCAGCAGAGACAGTACGTTCTGCGGAACCTGGTTAGCCTGTGCCAGTACAGAAGTACCTGCAGACTGCAGAATGTTCGCACGGCTCATTTCAGAAACTTCAGAAGCGAAGTCAGCATCCAGGATACGTGAACGAGATTCAGACAGGTTGTTAACGGTGTTGTTCAGGTTGCTGATGACAGAATCGAAACGGTTCTGTACCGCACCCAGACCAGAACGCAGTTCGTCAACCTGAGACAGCGCTTCGTCGATTTTGGTCAGCGGATCGGCAGTTGCTACAGTGGTATCAACAGCCGCGCCGGAAGTTACAGCACCTGCTGCATCAGCAGTCGCTTCAGTCAGGTTACCGTTAGCGTCGGCCAGGTAGTAGTTACCTTCACCGTCGGTTTTCAGGGTGCTACCAGCCACGCCAGCCAGGTCTGCAGTCTGCTCAACGGAAGCGCTTTCGCCCGCTAAGCTTGCGCCCATGCTAACACCGGTAGCTGCAGTGGTAGAAGAGTCGAACTCCAGGCCATCGCCAGCGGCGTTTGCTTTTGCTTCGTAGTAGTTAGAACCGGATTTAACGTACACTTTACCGTCGTTACCCTGAACAACATCATCAACAGATGCCGGAGTACCGCTGGTGTCAGCCACGTTGCTCATGTCAGCAGCAACATCAACGTCAACGCTGATAGTGGTGGTATCGGTCAGAGAGCTTGCATCCACGCCGCTGGCAATGGTGAAGCCTGCCATGCCCAGAGTGTCAGAGTTCATCTGGTTCAGCTGGATATCGATATTCTGGCCGTCGTTAGAACCTACCTGGATAGACAGTTTCTGATCTTTGCTCAGTACTTTCACGCCGTTGAACTCAGTCTGTTCAGAGATACGGTTGATCTCGTCCAGACGTGCGTTGATTTCGTCCTGGATGGACTGACGGTCAGAATCAGAGTTGGTGCCGTTCTGAGCCTGTACAGACAGACGACGGATGTTCTGCAGGTTATCGTTGATTTCGTTCAGCGCGCCTTCAGTAGTCTGTGCGATAGAGATACCGTCGTTGGCGTTACGGGAAGCCTGGCTCAGACCGTTGATGTTCGCGGTGAAGCGGTTAGAGATTGCCTGACCTGCTGCATCGTCTTTCGCGCTGTTAATACGCAGACCAGAAGACAGACGCTCAATAGCGGTACCCAGAGAGCTCTGAGATTTATTCAGGTTGTTCTGTGCAACGAGGCTGAGGGCGTTAGTGTTAATAACCTGGGACATGTTTATTCCTTAATACTCAATTGTTCACATGGATTATGGTTATGCGTAAGTTGTCTCGCATACTAAATAAATCGGCCCTTTAAAAAAGGACTGAAATTTTTTGCTGCGGAAAGATTTGTTGAGTACCAGGATGGAATTTCAGGAAACAATGACTTGGCTATTTTTTAGCTGCTATTTCAGCCGATTCTGATATTGAAGATATGAATTGCGCGCACAACTGACGTTATATTCCCTTTTCGATTTAGCGAATTTTTCCTGCAGCGCTGAGTTTTTTCTTCCTTCTATATAGTTCCTTTATTAAATATTCATCTTTTTATTTCCCAGGCCGATTGGTTAATAGAATTCACTCAACAAAATGACCTTTCCGACCGGAGACGACATGGGAATATCATCATTAGGTGTAGGTACTGGCGGGATCGATACGGCATCAATGCTGGAACAGCTGAAAGCCGGCGAGCAATCACGTTTAACACCTTATACCAATCTACAGAACAGCTATAAGTCGCAGATTTCAGCATGGGGTAAGATCTCCAGCCTGCTGTCGAATCTGCAAAAAAGCGTTACCACCATGGGTTCTGATGCATTTAATAAAATGAACGTCAGCGCCAATGAAGCCTTTACTGCCGTTGCTGGCAGCGGCGCGCAGGCGGACAGCCATTCGGTGACCATTTCACAGCTCGCGACGGCACATAAATTGAAAACCCAGCCGGAAGCCAGCGCGGATGACATGCTGGGCGACACCACCGGCGGCAGCCGTACCGTGACCATCACGCAGAATGACGGCAAGACCATGGAAGTGGAGCTGGCGGATGATGAAACCTCGCTGAACCAGATTGCCAAAGCGATCAATAAACAGAAAGGCGATGTGACGGCTTCCGTACAGCGTACCGATGACGGCTATCAGCTGGTGCTGAGTTCGAAAAAGACCGGCTCCGATGGCGAAATAACCGTCAGCGTTGACGGTGATAATACACTGGCAGGTGTGCTGAACACCTCCGGCGGCGGCCAGCATGTTAATGATGACGGCTCTGTGGTTGCCGATGGCGGCGCAAACGACAATATGATCGCCGTTTCCGATGCCCAGGATGCCAAACTGCGCGTCGATGGCTCTGACTATACGCGCTCCAGCAACAACATCAGCGACATCATTGACGGCGTGACGCTGAACCTGAAAAAAGTATCGGAAAACGGCGACGCTGAGCAGTTGACGCTGACCTCGGATACCTCGGCCATCAAAACCAGTCTTCAGGATTTTGTTAAGCAATACAATGCATTGCTTGCTGAGACTACCGCTGACAGCAAATATGTCGCGGCGGATACCTCCAGCCTGGGCGATGAAGAAGTGGCGACGCAAAACTCCGGCAGCGGCTCGCTGGTGGGGGATTCCACGCTGCGCAGCCTGGTCAGCCAGGTGCGTTCCACCGTCAATGGCGTTTACGGCGATGCCGGGGCAGATTACGGCTCGCTGGCAGATTTAGGCATCAAAATTGATTCGGCAACCGGCCAGATGACGCTGGATGAAGACACGCTGGATGAAGCGATTGCCGATAATCCGGAACAAATCAGCCTGATGTTCTCCGGCCGTGGCGACAGCGAAGGGCTCTCTTCGGCGCTGGACTCCATCATCACCAGCTACGTTGGCGATTCGAAGACCAAAACGGACGGTTTGATTAAAACCACCACCGACAGCCTGGAGTCGCAAACCAAAATTGCGCAAACCCAGATTGACAAGACGCAGAAGCTGATTGACGCACAGGTCGAACGTTACCGTGTGCAGTTCCAGAATCTCGACACCATGATGTCGAATCTGAACAACATGAGCAGTCAGTTAACGTCACTGCTTTCAACCCTCTAATTTTTCATGGCGCAGGCCCGTCGCGGCCTGCCAACAGGAGTGATAAACATGTATGCAGCACAGGGGAGCCAGGCGTATGCGCAGGTGGGTCTTCAAAGTAAGCTCTCTGGCGCCACGCCGCACCAGTTAATTTCTATGCTGTTCGACGGCGCGCACAGCGCCATTCTGCAAGCCAATATCTATTTTGAGAATGGCAACGTCGCCCAGCGTGGCAAGATGATCTCTAAAGCGATCAATATTATTGATAACGGTTTACGCGCCGCGCTCGATCACGAAAAGGGCGTACATATTGCCGCAGAACTGGAGCAAATGTACGAATATATGTCGCGGACATTATTAGAGGCGAATTTACGTAACGAGCCGGAGAAATTAAAGCACATCGATGCGCTATTAATGAAACTGGCCATGACATGGAAAGAGATCGAACCAACACAGCGTCGGGTGAATTATGGATGAGGGGCTGCCAAAAATTATCGTTGAATTATACCAGATGAATTTAACGCTGCTGGATATGGCAGCGAAAGAAGAATGGGACCTGCTTGTCGAAATGGCCGCTGGCTATATGCTGAAAAAGCAGGACATTATGGAAGTCAGCGCCGATGATCTATCTGTTGCGGAAAGAGAAAACCTGAAGAAGGTATTAAAGCAGATGGTGGAAAACGAGGGGGAAATAACCCGGAAATTGCAGGCGCGCCTTCATGTTCTAAAACAGAATCTGTCTTCAATACATCGTGGAACCACGTTCAGTAAGCTCTACTCCAGTCAGCAAACCTCTTCAATACATTAAACAAATAAGGCCATCAGTAAGTGACTTACTGATGGCCTTAGTCTTCTCTTTTAGCGGTAATTAACGATTAGCTGTTGGCTGACAACATTCAGGGCGGGTCGTAACGGGCCGCGCTTATTCACCGTATAAATAAAGCGAAATTCACCCGTTGCGGAGAGCGGAAAAGTGATGCTGCGTTGCCCGGCCAGGGAAGGCAGCCGTAAGCAGCGATCGCGACGGCACAGCTTGATTTCCAGCCCTGGCGGCGGCGGAGCCAGCAGCGTAATACGCCATGAAACACGGGTAACCTTTGCCGACGCCGGGATCGCAGAAGGCGAGCTTAACGCTCGCCCGCGTACGATCTGCTTGCCGGTGCGGGTGCTGCCACCCGCTGCCGTATCGCTCCAGGCACCGCTGGAAGGTGCGGCATGCGCTGGCAATACCAGCGCCATGCCCAAAATAGCAGCGGCAGGTATCATGAATGTGTACCGATTACGGTGGTCATTTGCACCGTTTTGTTGCTGCTGATTTCCAGCGTTGACATCACGGCCAGCTGCGGGAAAGCGCGGCGCAGGAAGCGTGAAACCATCAGGCGCAGCCCCGGATTCACCAGCAGTACCGGCGAAATGCCCATCGCTTGCTGGTCGGTGATGGCGCGTTCGGCCTGCTTCATCAGATTGTCGGCAATACCCGGTTCGATCGCGCTGCCGTTCTGGCGAGCCTGAATCAACAGTTTTTCCAGCGTGGTATCCAGACCAATCACCTTGATGTCGTTATCCGTGCGGAACCACTGTGCCGTAATGGCGCGGCCCAAACGGATGCGCACCTGCGCAGTCAGTTCGTCCGGATCGTTTTGTAGCGGAACATATTCGGCCAGCGTATCGATAATGGTGCGCATATCGCGGATAGAGACGCGCTCGGCCAGCAGATTCTGCAACACTTTGTGGAACAGCGTCAGGGAGATCACGCCCGGGATCAGATCTTCAACCAGCTTCGGCATCTCTTTATTAATGCGCTCCAGCAGTTGCTGCGTCTCCTGGCGGCTGAACAGTTCTTCCGTATTCAGCGAGATCACGTGGTTAAGATGCGTGGCGATAACGGAACCCGGATCGACCACGGTATACCCCTGAATCTGCGCCTGCTCGCGGAAGACTTCGTCGATCCAGCACGCTGGCAGACCAAACGCCGGATCTTCGCACGGCGTACCCGGCAATTCCCCTTCGGCGTAGCCAGGGTTAATCGCCATCCAGCGTTCCGGTTCGATCTCGCCGCGACCAATCTCAACGCCTTTCAGCAGAATACGGTACTCGCCTGGTGCCAGATCGAGGTTGTCGCGAATATGGATCGGCGGCGGCAGGAAGCCCATATCCTGGGCAAATTTCTTACGGATACCGCGCACGCGGATCAGCAACTGACCATCCTGCGCGCTGTCCACCAGCGGGATCAGGCGATAACCGACTTCCAGCCCCAGCACATCTTCCATTTCCACATCGGCCCACGAGGCTTCCGCAGAGGCCTGATCGTTGGCCGCCTGCGCGCTGGCTTTATCACTATCTTCACGCGTGGCGTTACGGGCAGGCGCTTTCATCTGACGACCACGCATCCACCATGCCAGCCCCAGCAGAACGGCGGTAAACAGCAGGAAGACAAAGTTCGGCATCCCCGGGATAAGCCCCAGCAGACCAATCACCGCAGCGGAAAGCAGCATCACTTTCGGGTTGTTAAACAACTGCCCGACCATCTGCTCGCCGATATCCTGCTCGTTGGACACGCGGGTAACAATCACGCCTGCGGCGGTAGAGATAATCAGCGCCGGGATCTGGGCAACAAGACCGTCACCGATAGTCAGCAAGGTGTAGGTTTCACCGGCTTCGCCGACGCTCAGCCCATGCTGAAGCACGCCGATAGCCAGCCCGCCGATGACGTTAATCGCCATAATCAGCAGCCCGGCGATGGCATCCCCGCGCACGAATTTACTGGCACCGTCCATTGAACCGTAGAAATCGGACTCCTGCGTCACTTCGCTACGACGGCGCTTCGCTTCGGCTTCACCAATCAGCCCGGCGTTGAGATCGGCATCAATTGCCATCTGTTTGCCCGGCATACCATCCAGCACAAAGCGCGCGCCCACTTCGGCGATACGCCCGGCACCTTTGGTGATAACCATAAAGTTAATGATGATCAGAATGGCGAAGACCACGATACCGATGGCAAAGTTACCGCCCACCAGGAAGTGGCCGAACGCCTCCACCACGCGTCCGGCAGCGGCCGCGCCGGTGTGTCCTTCCATCAAAATGATACGCGTGGAGGCAATGTTCAGCGCCAGGCGTAGCAGAGTGGAGAACAGCAACACGGTCGGAAACGCAGAAAATTCGAGGGTTTTCTGCGTAAACATCGCCACCAACAAAATCATCAGTGACAGCACGATATTGAAGGTAAACAGCGTATCCAGCAGGAATGCCGGCAGCGGCAGTACCATCATCGCCAGAATCAGCATGATCAGTACCGGGCCAGCCAGAATTTGCCACTGTGTCTCTTTAAATGCGGGTAAACGTAATTTACTGGCGATACTGGCCATTAGTTTCTCTCATTTGCAAAATCCATCGACTCAGGAACCGGAAGATCCCTGGGCTGTACAGGCGGAACTCCGCCAGAGGCGCGCCACCGCCGCAGGCCGTAGACCCAGGCGAGAACTTCTGCGACAGCGCTATAAAGCTCGCCGGGGATCTGTTCGCCAATCTCACAGTGGCGATACAGGGCGCGGGCAAGCGGCGGCGCTTCAAGCATCGGAATGCGATGCGCAGCGCCCAGTTCACGAATTTTCAGTGCAACTTCGCCCGCGCCTTTCGCCAGTACCGTTGGCGCACCCATCCCGCCTTCTTTATAAGAGAGCGCGACGGAGTAGTGCGTCGGGTTGTTGACGATGACATCGGCTTTCGGTACGTCCGTCATCATGCGATTACGGGCGGCAGCGCGTTGCATCTGCTTAATGCGGCCCTTAACGTGCGGGTCGCCTTCCTGCTGTTTGAACTCGTCGCGGATCTCCTGACGGCTCATGCGCAGTTTTTTCAGGTTGCTGGTGATCTGGTAAAACACGTCGTAACCCATTACCGGCAGCAGGAAGAAAATCACCATCAGCAGGCAGTCAAAAATCATGCCGATGGCGCCGCTCACTGCGGTTGGGAATGAGGCGTTAACCAGTTGAATAAAGTGCGGTCGGTTGTTGTAGACGTACAACGTGAACCCGCAACCGGCCAGCGCCACTTTCAGGCAACCTTTCAACATCTCTGACAGCACCTGCGCCGAGAACATGCGTTGCAGCCCTTTCATCGGCGACATGCGCGCAAGATCCACTTTCAGCGACTTGCCGCTGAAGTTCACGCCGCCCAGCAGCATGGGAGAGAGCAGCCCGGTGATGAATAACCCCAGCAAAATCGGCAGCAGCCCGCTGGCCATCATCGAGAACAGGTAACTGGCCTGCTGAAGCATGGAGCGGGGATCCGTCACCGGCAGCCTGTTCAGCATCAGACCGTTGTGCAGGATCTGCATCAGGTTATGGGCAAAATGTTGCCCGCCGGATAACAGCAGCGCCCACCCGGCCAACAACATCAGCAGCGAACTCAGCTCCTTCGAACGCGGAATTTGCCCCTCTTCACGCGCTTTTTGTTTTCGGTGGGGTGTGGGTTCTTCGGTTTTTTCTACATCACTTTCTTCGGACATATTCTCTGCCGCTGGCCTCCCGTTAGTGCCTCATCCCGGCGGGCGAGGCGGTCATCAGAAACCCAGACTATCGAGCAGGTCATCGACCTGATCCTGGCTGGCGACGACGCCGGTTTTGTTCTGGTCGATTTGCGGGCCGTTCATCAGCGTCGTATCGACCTCTTTCAGACCGGTGACCTCCTCCGGGAGATACTCCAGCAGCACCAGAATCAGCTCTTTCTCGACGCTTTCGATAAGCGACATCATGCCGCGAATCACCTGGCCGGTAAGATCCTGGAAATCCTGCGCCATCATGATTTCCATCAGTTGGTCATTGGTATTACGCGCAAGGCCCGGCGTTCTGGCGAGGAAGCTGCGGGTATCCGCCACCAGTTCGCGCGCATCGGCTAACTCTACCGGCGCGGCAAACCAGCCGTCCCAGCGAGCGGACAACTGCTCCGCGCGTTCGGCCAGTTCGTCCTGTAAAGGACGCGCCTGCTCGACGCTGGTCAGTGCGCGCTCGGCGGCCTCGGCGGTTTTACCGACGACATAATCCAGACGTTCACGCGCATCCGGGATAGCTTCTGCCGCATCGGCAATGGTGCGATCCAGCCCAAGGTCTACCAGGCTGTCGCGTAACAGACGGGCCAGGTGGCCAACGCGCGAAAAGAGATTTTTAAAATCGTCAGTCGATTGTGTTTGTGCCATCTTGTCCATCGATTACCACCCAAGCTTTTCAAAAATTTTGTTGAGCTTCTCTTCCAGCGTCGCCGCCGTGAAAGGTTTCACGACATAGCCGCTGGCACCCGCCTGGGCGGCGGCAATAATGTTTTCTTTCTTGGCTTCAGCGGTGACCATTAACACCGGCATTTTGCTGAAAGCGGCATCGTTACGAATTTCCGTCAGCAGTTGTAAGCCATCCATGTTGGGCATATTCCAGTCGCTGATGACGAAATCGAAGGTGGAGGCGCGCAGTTTGTTCAGCGCATCCAGGCCATCTTCTGCCTCTTCAACATTATTGAACCCCAAATCTTTCAACAGGTTGCGAACAATACGGCGCATCGTGGAGAAATCATCGACCACTAAAAAGCGCAAATTGGTATCTGCCATAATTTTTTATTTCCAGGTTAAGTCATTGAACGGTGAGAGAAACCAGGGCTCAGACTCTGCGAGCCACACAGACAGCATGGTTGAGAAGTTGCTGGCTAATCTGGTCGAGATCGGCGATATCGCAGGCGCCGCCGAGGGCAATCGCTTCTCGCGGCATGCCGAATACCACGCAGGTTCGCTCGCTCTGGGCGACGGTCCACGCGCCAGTCTGGCGCATCGCCAGTAACCCTGCGGCGCCATCGTGGCCCATACCGGTGAGGATGGCGCCAAGGGCATTTTTACCGGCGCAGCGAGCGACAGAGTGGAACAACGCATCCACCGACGGACGGTGGCGGTTAATGGGCTGGCCGTTGTTCAGCGCAATCTGGTAGCTTGCGCCGCTGCGCTTCAGCTCCATGTGAAATCCGCCCGGCGCAATATACGCATGGCCTGGCTGCACGCGCTCGCCTTCGGTCGCTTCACTCACGGAAATCTGGCACAAGTTATTCAGGCGATCGGCGAATGAGCGGGTAAATCCCGGCGGCATGTGTTGTGCGATAACGATGCCCGGGCAACCCTGCGGCATCGACATCAGGATCTGGCGCAGCGCTTCGGTTCCGCCGGTTGATGAGCCAATCGCAATGATCTTATCGTTGCCTGCGCGCGGCGCCTGAATCACCCGCGGCGCGGTCGGTTGTCCTTCGCGGCGGCGAACCTGCGCTTTGGCCGCCATGCGAATTTTGTCGGCAATCATCTCGCTGTATTGCCCCATTCCGTCATGCAGCCCCATCGACGGCTTGGTAATAAAATCCACCGCGCCCAGCTCCAGCGCGTTCAGCGTAATATCGGAGCCTTTGCTGGTTAATGATGAAAGCATCACTACCGGCATCGGACGCAGGCGCATCAGACGATCGAGAAACTCCAGCCCGTCCATGCGCGGCATTTCGACATCCAGCGTCAGTACATCCGGATTGTGTTGCTTGATCAGATCGCGGGCGATAATCGGATCCGGCGCAGCCGCGACCATCTCCATATCCGGTTGCTCATTGACCATCTGCGTCAGTATCCTGCGCATCAGAGACGAATCATCAATGCACAACACCTTAATCTTGTTCATAATTTTTACTCTGCGATGCGGTAGACAGATTGCCCAAGCAGACGGAATGGGCTGTTAGCGCTGTTAACATGTTCCGAGTGCCCCAGAAATAACAAACCATCGGGTTTGAGCATTTTTGCGAAGCGCATGACCAGTTTTTCCTGCGTTTTATGATCGAAATAAATCATCACGTTACGGCAGAAAATGGCGTCAAAATTGCCCTGGATGTCCCACTGCGGATCGATCAGGTTTAGCTGGCGGAACTGAACGGCATGGCGTAATCCATCTTTGATTTTCACCAGCTCTTTCTGCGCGCCGGTGCCGCGCAGGAAATGGGTTTTCTTCTGCTGTTCGCTCAGGCTGTCGATATCCGCCAGGCGGTAAACGCCCTGGCCGGCCTTTTCCAGCACATCGGTATCAATGTCGGTTGCCAGCACGCGCGGGCCGGTAATGCTGCGGCCCAGTGTCTCTTCCAGCGTCATGGCGATGGACCACGGTTCTTCACCGGTTGAGGCGGCCGCACACCACACGTTGTACATACCGCCTCTGGCCTGCGCGTGGCGCGCCAGGATCGGAAAGTGGTAAGCCTCGCGAAAAAAAGAGGTCAGATTGGTGGTCAATGCATTAATAAAGACTTGCCATTCATCGCTCTCCGGATTGGCGACCAGCAGATTGATGTAATCGGTAAATCCCTTCAGTTCCAGCACGCGGATGCGTCGTGACAGGCGGTTATAAACCATGTCGCGTTTTTGCGGAGTTAGAACAATGCCCGCACGTTGATATATCAGCGCGCTAATTCTTTCTATTTCATTGTGCGTAAGTTGTTTCTGACCAGACTGATTGGATTCGGTTGCGGGGTTCATAATGTTCCAGTTATTTATCATAATAAGCGGTAGTACCCCTGCCGGGTTTTCAGCGATGCTCAGGTACGCAGCAAAATAATCAGTTATTAATAAGATGAAACGAAATGGTTAATTCATTTCGGGGTTATTAAGATAATGGCCGGTATTAAACCGGCATGTTCATTATTTCCTGATAGGCATTAACAAGTTTATTTCTTGCCTGCACACCAATATTTAATGCCAGCGAAGATTCCTGCATGGAAACCATGACGTCGTTCAAACCAATGCCTTCGACGCCTGACAGATAGCCTTCCGCCTGGGTTTTGGCATGGTTTTGCATCTGGCTAATTGAATTTACGCTGTTAAATAAAATATCTGAGAAGGATGGATTATTCTCAGTGGATTTAGCAGAAGCAAATGGATTCAGCGAAGACGCGCCGGTAATTTGACGGGTCTGGCTCTGCATCTGCTCCAGTATGCTGCTGCTCATATTTATTGACATAACAAACACCTTTCTATTAATTGCGGCAATCCTAACATGTGGTCAGACAACAACATAATGTGAAAAGCCGACACAAGTTTCAGCTTATCACCACTTAAGAAACATCGCATTTTGTAGATAATACGCAACCAGGAAATATCCTGCGGAATAACGATTTACGACTTTATTACATACGCGAAACGCTGAGCCGCTATAGGGTTTCATTTATATAGCCTCCTTTCACTGTCACAGGAAATTGGCATGCTTGCCACTAACAACGGTAATAAAAAGAAAGGCATCGATGATATTAAGACGATGCTTGAAAATATCTGGCGTAATCCCAGAATCATTTTTTTCATCGCTGCTGCGGCGGCTATTTCTGTTGTGATTGCATTGATGTTCTGGGCGAAAGAGCCGGACTTCCGCATCTTATACAACAACATCAGCGAACAGGACGGCGGCGAGATCGTCACCCAACTGACGCAGATGCAGATACCTTATCGTTTTGCCGAACATGACGGTTCTATTCAGATCCCGGCGGACAAAGTCTATGAGGTGCGCCTGAAGCTGGCGCAGCAGGGGCTGCCGAAAGGCGGTTCTGTTGGCTTTGAACTGCTGGATCAGGAAAAGTTTGGTATCAGCCAGTTTAACGAACAGGTTAACTTCCAGCGCGCGCTGGAGGGCGAGCTGTCACGCACTATCGAGACGTTAGGTCCGGTGCGTACCGCGCGCGTTCATCTGGCCATGCCGAAGCCATCGCTGTTTGTGCACGATAAAAAACAGCCGTCTGCGTCCGTAACGTTGAATCTGCTCAATGGCCGTAAGCTGGATGCCGGACAGGTCAGCGCGATCACCTTCATGATCTCCAGCGCAGTGCCGGGGCTGAGCGCCGATCGCGTCACTATCGTCGATCAAAGCGGACATCTGATGACGCAGAGTGGCGAACAGGCCACGCAAACCACGCAGCTGAAATATACCCGCAAAGTGGAATCCGAATATGAGAACCGTATTCAGGCGATCCTTGCGCCGATTGTCGGCGCGCAGAATGTCAGAACGCAGGTCACGGCGCAGATTGATTTTACTCAGCATGAGCAAACTGCCGAGCAGTACCAGCCTAACAGTCGGCCTGAGAACATGGCCATCCGCAGCCGTCAGAGCAGCAACGCGGAGCAGGGCGGTAAAAACAGCGTCGGCGGCGTTCCGGGGGCGTTAAGCAACGAGCCGCCTGCGGCGGTTACCGCGCCGATTGACCAGCCAGCCAATGGCCAGGGCGGGACAACCACCACCACTACGCCTTACAACAAACAGAACGATGAAACCACCAACTACGAGCTGGATAAAACGCTGACGCACATCAAGCGTAATACCGGCACGGTGCAGCGCCTCTCTGTCGCGGTGGTGGTGAATTACGTGGCGGATGGCAAAGGTAAAACGACCGCGTTAACCAAAGCGCAGCTTGATCAGGTGAATGGTCTGGTCAAAGAGGTGATGGGTTACTCCGACAAACGTGGCGATACCCTCAACGTCGTTAATACCCCGTTCACCGATGCCGATACGGAAGCCCCCGTACCGCTGTGGAAGCAACCTGATTTCATTAAGTTGCTGTTCTCCGGCGCGCGTTACCTCTTCGTGGCGCTCATTGCCTGGATCCTGTGGCGCAAAGCGGTTCAACCGTTCTGGATCAAGCATCAGGAGCTGCTGCTGCATCGTCTGGAACTGGAAAAAGAAGCCCGTCAGGCGGAGATGGAAGCACAGCAACGTCAGAAACAGCACCACGAAACTGCAAAAGCACAGCAGCGCATGGAGACCGAACAGGAAACCCAGCACCTGCGTAAGATCGCCGAGCAGGAGCCGCAGATTATCGCGCTGGTTATTCGCCAGTGGCTGAATAAGGAAAAGAAATCATCATGAATGCCGCCGAGAAAAGCGCTGTCCTCATGCTAACGCTCGGTGACGAGCGGGCTGCGGAAGTCTTTAAGCACCTGAGTACCCACGAAGTGACGATGATCAGTAGCGCCATGGTCTCCATGGGCAGCTTCACCCATGAACAGCTTTCGTCCGTTGTCCGCGAATTCCGTCGCGACTCCGGCGAGTACGCTGCGCTGGATGTCAACACCAATGAATATCTGCGTAGCGTGCTGGTGAAAGCGCTGGGCGAGGAGCGTGCCAACGCGCTGCTGGAAGATCTGCTCGATTCGTCAGATGGCAGCAACGGGATTGAGACGCTTAACTTTATGGAACCGCAGATGGTCTTCGATCTCATCCGTGATGAGCATCCGCAGATCATCGCCACCATCCTTGTTCATCTGAAACGCGGCCAGGCTGCCGATGTACTGGCGAACTTCGATGAGCGTGAACGTAACGACATTATGCTGCGTATCGCCACGTTTGGCGGCGTACAGCCGGTTGCGTTGCAGGAACTGACCGAAGTGCTCAACTCGCTGCTGCACGGTCAGCATATCAAGCGCAACAAGATGGGTGGTGTTCGTCCTGCGGCGGAGATCCTCAACCTGATGAAATCGCACCAGGAAGATGCGGCCATTGCCGCCGTGCGCGAATTCGACCAGGAGCTGGCGCAGAAAATTATCGACGAAATGTTCCTGTTCGAAAATCTCGTCGAGATGGAAGACCGCAGTATTCAGCGCATCTTGCAGGATATCGATGGTGAATCGCTGATTGTGGCGCTGAAAGGCGTTGACGATGAACTGCGCGACAAGTTCTTCCGCAATATGTCGAAACGTCAGGCCGATATCATGCGCGACGATCTGGCTTCCCGCGGGCCGGTACGTATGTCGCAGGTCGAAACGGAACAGAAAAACATTCTGCTGGTGGTTCGTCGTCTTGCCGAGAGTGGCGAGATCGTGATCGGTGGAGGCGACGATGCCTATGTCTAATACGCAATGGCTGGCGTGGAAACCGGAAAACCTCCTGCACGATGAGAGCAGTGTAGAGCCTGAATTCCGCCCGACAAGCGCCGCAACGGATCCGGCAACAGAAGCCGCCATGCAGGTTGAGTTGTCCCGTCTTCGCCAGCAGGCCGAGAAGAAAGGTTATGCCCAGGGCCAGACGCGCGGTATTGAAGAGGGCAAAGCGCAGGGCTATGACGAAGGGTTCCAGCAGGGTCTGCAAGAGGGCATTGCGCAGGGGCTGGTCGAACAGCAGCAGCGTCAGCAGGATCAGTTGGCGCAGCTTGCGCAACTGATTGATAATTTTAACATTACTCTCGATAGCCTCGATAGCGTGATGACCTCGCGGCTGGTACAGGTGGCCTTAATGGCGACGCGCAGCATGCTGGGTGAAAGCGCGCTCACGGCGAATGCGCACCAGTGGCTGATGACGCGTATTCAGCAACTGCTGAGTGAAGATAGCTTACAGCAGGGCAGTGTGAAGCTGTGGGTCAGCGATAAAGAACCGGAAAGCGTGTTGCAGCAACTGAAAGCCCTCGTTGAGCCGCGCGGCTGGGAACTCTGTCTCGATGCGCAGATGCTGCCTGGCGGCTGCCGGATCTCAACCGACAGCGGCGATCTCGATGCCAGCGTGGAAACCCGCTGGAATACGCTCTGTACCCTGAGCCGCGAGGAGTTCTCCTTATGACGGCGCGGCTGAAAACGTGGCTGGATGGCATTGCGCGCGCTGAACAGCGAATGTCAGCGCTGCCGTCGTATCGCCAGTATGGTCGCCTGACGCGGGCTACCGGGCTGGTGATGGAAGCGGTTGGGTTAAAGCTGCCCATCGGTACGTTGTGCATTGTCGAACGTGACAGCGAAGAGGGCGTGCAGCGCGTCGAGAGTGAGGTAGTCGGTTTTAGCGGCAACGTGCTCTATCTGATGCCGCTGGAAAACGTGGAAGGCGTACTGCCGGGCGCGCGCGTCTATGCGCATGGCGGCGATACCAAAGGCAAGCTTTTACCGCTGGGGCCGGAGCTGCTCGGCCGCGTGCTGGATGCCAGCGCTCGTCCGCTGGATGGCTTGCCCACGCCGGGCTCTTCCGAAAGAGGCCCGCTGTTTACCGCGCCGTTTAACCCGCTGCAACGCGATCCGATTAAAACCGTGCTGGATGTCGGCGTGCGGGCGATCAACGGCCTGCTGACCGTCGGTCGCGGCCAGCGTATGGGGCTGTTTGCCGGTTCCGGGGTAGGGAAGAGCGTGCTGCTCGGCATGATGGCGCGCTTTACCAAAGCGGATGTCATCGTGGTCGGGCTGATTGGCGAGCGTGGCCGCGAAGTCAAAGACTTCATCGAAAATATCCTCGGTAAAGAGGGGCTTAAGCGCTCGGTCGTTATCGCTGCGCCAGCGGATGTCTCGCCGATCCTGCGTATGCAGGGCGCAGTGTACGCAACGCGTATTGCGGAGGATTTTCGCGATCGCGGGCTGGATGTGCTGCTGATCATGGATTCACTCACCCGCTACGCAATGGCGCAGCGTGAGATTGCCCTCGCCATTGGTGAACCGCCCGCCACCAAAGGTTATCCGCCTTCTGTGTTTGCGAAATTACCGGCGCTGGTGGAACGTGCCGGGAACGGCACGCAGGGCGGCGGCTCGATCACCGCGTTCTATACGGTGTTAACCGAAGGCGACGATCAGCAGGATCCGATTGCCGACTCTGCCCGTGCGATCCTTGATGGCCACGTAGTGCTGTCGCGCCGTCTGGCGGAATCGGGCCACTATCCGGCGATTGATATTGAAGCCTCCATCAGCCGTGCGATGACCGAATTGATTGAACCGGGACACTATAAAAAAGTGCAACGTTTCAAACAGATGCTCTCTGCTTATCAGCGCAACCGCGATCTGATTAGCGTGGGCGCTTATGCCGCAGGCAGCGATCCGCTGCTGGATCAGGCGATTGTGCAGTACCCCAAAATGCAGGATTTCCTCTGCCAGGGGATACATGAGTCCAGTGAATATGAGGCGTCATATAACGCGCTCTCTACGCTCTTTCCGGAATAAGGCAGGAACTAATGGCAAAACCGGGTCCGATGGATCACCTTCGCGAGTTAGCAGAAAAAAAGCTCAATGACACGGCAATCAGGCTGGGCAGCGCGCAGCAGAGCTTCGTACAGGAAACCTCTCGCCTGGAGCAGCTTCACACCTACGCGCACGAGTACCGCCAGCAGTTGCAGGATTCTGTCCGTACCCGCAGTGTTTCGATTCTCAGCTTGCAGACGCAGCAGAATTTTCTCGCTTCGCTGGATGGCGTCGTCGCGCAGCAGGTGAGACGCGTTTCCGTCAGTCAGCACAAGGTCGACAGTGAGAAAGATGCCTGGAAACAGGATAAGCGGCGTTTGAATGCGTTCCAGACACTGAAAGATCGTGCCGACGAGCAGCAATTATTAAAAGAGAACCGGCTGGAGCAAAAAATGATGGATGAATTTGCTCGCCGGGCAGCCAGCCAGAGGCAGTTATAAGATGATTATTCAACAACCTGTTACCTCCACCCGCGGGAATAACGGACAACAATCGGCGTCGATTTCTGCCCCGCAGGATGATCGCTTTTCGACGGAGCTGAAAAAGAAGCTCTCCGCTGACAAACCGCAGCAGATAGATGAAAAAGATCCCCTGCCACAGGGGATCAAAAAGAAGCCCGGCACAAAAGAGTTGCAGCTGGCGGATTTGCAGGGCGACGCCGCACAACTGAACCCGTTACCGGCCGCGATCGCCCCGGATAACGCGCTGCCGTTAACGCCAGCTATGACGTTGCCGCAGGAACTGTTGCCTCAGGATCCGGCCCTGCAAGCGGGCCAGCAGGCGATTTCAGACGTGCAGGATCCTGCTGCGCTGGTCGCCGCCGTACCGGGCAGTGAGCTGAGCGGCGAGATGTCGGCGGGCATCCCGCAGAGCGCTGCTACGTTGCTGAACGACACCCAGCCGAAACTTCCGGCGCAGGATAGCGGCGTGTCGCCGCTGGCGACAACGTTGCACATCGCCAAACCGGCAGCCGCCAAAACGGCAGAGGTGCCGGTTGCGAAACCGGTGACGGCGGAGAGTACAGAGGCGGCGAAAACCGCTGAGGCTGCCGCACAGCCGGTTGTCACCAGCGAAAATACCGCCGCGAAACCGCACTCCGCTTTAACGGCTGAGCCGATCCAGTACGCGCATCCCGCCCACGTCAGTACGCCTGTCAGCCAGCCAGTGACGACGGTGCCGGGCGACAAAGTGGTCACCGGCACGCTGCAAGCCGAAGTGGGAACGCCCGCCTGGCAGCAATCGCTGGGCCAGCAGATTGCGGTGTTCACCCGTGATGGTGTTCATCATGCGGAGCTGCGCCTGCATCCTGAGGATCTGGGATCGTTGCAGATTAGCCTGCGTTTAAATAACGATCAGGCGCAGTTGCACTTTGTCACTGGCGATCATCAGGTACGCGCCGCGCTGGAGTCCGCCATGCCGCATTTGCGTACGCAACTGCAGGAATCCGGCATCCAGCTTGGGCAGAGCAGCGTTGGTGCCGAAAGCTTCTCCTCGACCGGCGATGCGCCATCGGGTGAGCGTTCCGGGCAAGGAAAGTCTGAGAAAGAGTCGTCCGAAATGGCCGTTTCTGCGGCGGAAGAGCGCATTTCAACACCGCGTACGCTGATATATTCCAGCGGAATCAATACTTTTGCCTGATATTATTGCCTTAAATAGTAAGTTACTGGCAATAATTTCAGCTTATCAATGAATTGTACTTGGTGGGTGCTGTATTACTATATTCGCATCCCATCAAGTCCGGCAACTCGCTGAATCTTGATTTATTTTTTACAGAGCTAATTATTAAATGTCGAAAAAGAAATTATCTGCTAATAGCGGGAAGCGTTCTCCGCTGCTGACTTTGCTCATCTTATTAATTGCCGTTGGTATCTGTGCGGTTGCGACATATTCTTATTTTGAAATTAAAAAGCTGAATTCACAAATCGCCAATATAAAAGGCCCAAATGAATCAGCGGTACACGAAGAGAATATTGTTCCGGTTTATGAAGATCTCGAAGCGTTTACCGTCAGCCTGAAACCAGATAGCCACGGCGACGATCGGGTTCTGTATATTGGTTTGACCTTGCGCTTGCAGGACGATAAATCGAAAGCCATTCTCGTTGAAAATCTTCCGGATGTACGTAGTCGTTTGCTGGTGCTTTTTTCTCAGCAGTCAGCCGAAGATCTTATCAGCGATGACGCAAAGAAAAAACTTTCTGAAAAAATAATGGCTGTGGTGAGTGAATCACTGCCAGGAAAAAAGCGCGTGATGGTAAAAAGCGTATTGTTTAATGCATTTATCTTACGGTAGTGATTATGTCTGATAGCCTTTTATCTCAGGATGAAATTGATAACCTGCTGAATGGTGGCCCTAATGCTGGCAACAGTAGCATCGAGGCTATGTCATCATTAACCGCAGCTGATAATATTAAACCTTATGATCCTAATACGCAGCGCCGCGTTATTCGTGAACGGCTGCACTCATTAGAGATTATTAACGAACGATTTGCCCGCCAGTTTCGTATCGGGTTATTTAACATCCTCCGTCGTGGCCCGGATGTCACCGTCGGGAATATCAAGATTCAGCCTTACCATGAGTTTGCACGTAATTTGCCGGTAATGACCAACCTGAATCTGATGAACATGCATCCGCTACGCGGTACGGCACTGTTTGTCTTCTCGCCGAATCTCGTGTTCATGGCGGTGGATAACCTGTTTGGCGGCGATGGCCGTTTCCCGACCAAAGCCGATGGCCGCGAGTTTACGCCGACAGAACAGCGCATTATCCAGCGCATGCTGGCGATGGCTCAGGAAGCGTACGATTACGCCTGGCGTTCGATTTACAAAATCAAAACGGAATATGTGCGTTCAGAATTGCAGGTGAAGTTTACCAATATTACCTCTTCACCGAACGATATTGTCGTTACCACGCCTTTCCACGTGGATATTGGTTCGCACAGTGGTGAATTACAAATTTGTATGCCGTTCAGCATTATTGAACCGCTGCGTGAATTATTAACTAACCCGCCGCTGGAAAACTCGCAGCAGGAAAATAATCAGTGGCGCAGTTCGCTGGCTACGCAGGTGCGGGATACCGAGCTGGAGCTCGTGGTTAAATTCGCCGAAATTTCGACTCGTCTTTCCAGAATTATGAGTCTGAAACCACAAGATATTATTCCTCTGGATAAACCAGAAGATGTCGGTGGTTTTGTTAATGATGTCCCTGTTATGTCAGGTAAATATGGCTTTGCCAATAATCAATATGCCATCCGGGTCGAAACTCTGATGGATTCAACATTATCAGCGTTTAAGAAGGAGTGATCGTCACATGAGCGATATTGAACAATCTGCTGGTGCAAAAAAATCATCGCTTGACGATCTTTGGGGCGACGCGATGAGTGAACAGTTGACCGCAGAAAACGGTACAGCCATGCAATCTGCAGAAAAAGAAGATGTTGTGGTGAATTTTACTGACGATTTAAATCTGGTGCTTGATATCCCGGTGAAAATGACCGTGGAACTCGGGCGCACGAAAATGACAATTAAAGAGCTGTTAAGACTTAGCCCAGGTTCCGTTGTTTCTCTGGAAGGCCTGGCAGGCGAACCGCTCGATATTTTGATTAATGGTTATTTAATTGCTCAGGGCGAGGTGGTTGTCGTTTCCGATAAATTCGGGATTCGTATTACCGACATTATTACCCCTTCTGAGCGCATGCATCGCCTGAGCCGCTAATGAATACCGAGACGCTGAATACTGTTGCGCCGCATACCACAGAAGCGGCGACCTTCCCGATTTCCATGGGAAATATCGTTGGTTCACTGGCGCTGGTGCTGGTGATGATTGTGGCGGTTGCATGGGTTCTCCGTCGCACAGGCGTGGCTTCCCGCGTCGCTAAAGGCCATAACCTGCTGGCAGTGAAACACAGCCAGAGCATAGGTTCGCGTGAGCGGCTGGTAGTGGTTGAGGTTGACGATAAATGGCTGTTGCTGGGGGTGACGCAACAAAGCATCACGCCTCTGATGACGATGGAAAAGCAAGAGAGCAGCACGGCCATGCCGGTGATTTCTGACTTTCAGGCCTCTTTGCTTCGGTGTTTTAAACAGCGCGCCACCAGGAGCCAGTCATGAAAAACGCCTCTCGTCTGACATCCAGAGTGATTGGCCTTGGCGCCGTGCTGGCAGGGATCCTGCTGCCAGCCCATTTCGCCTGGGCGGCAAATAACGACATCATGCTTACCCATTCCGCGAATGGCGAAAGCTGGTCGCTGCCGGTGCAAACGCTGGTGTTAATGACCTCGCTGACGTTTTTGCCTGCGGCGCTGCTGATGATGACCGGGTTCACCCGCATCGTGATCGTGCTCGGTCTGCTGCGCAACGCGCTCGGCACGGCCAGTACGCCGCCTAACCAGGTGCTGCTGGGACTGGCGCTGTTCCTGACTTTTTTCGTCATGTCGCCGGTGGCTAACCGCATCTATGACGAAGCCTGGCTGCCGCTGTCGCAGGACAAAATCTCCATGGAAGTGGCGTTGCAGAAAGGATCGCAGCCGCTGCGCGCCTTTATGCTCAAACAGACCCGTGAAAAGGATTTAGCGCTCTTTTCCCGTATTGCGAAAGCCGCTGAATTTAATACGCCAGAGGATGTTCCGATGAGCATTCTGGTGCCCGCGTTCGTGACCAGCGAACTGAAAACCGGCTTCCAGATTGGTTTCACAATGTTCATCCCATTCCTGATTATCGATCTGGTGGTGGCAAGTATTTTGATGGCGCTGGGGATGATGATGGTTCCTCCGGCGACAATTTCTCTGCCGTTCAAGCTGATGTTGTTTGTGCTGGTGGATGGGTGGCAGCTGATCATCGGTTCGCTGGCAGACAGTTTTTTCCGCTAAGTGAGAGAAGAGAATGACTCCGGAAAGTGTAATGTCGTTGGCGTTTCAGGCCACCAAAGTTGGGCTGCTGATTGCTGCGCCTTTATTGTTAGCCGCACTGGCTGCGGGCCTGATTGTCAGTATTTTGCAGGCGTCGACGCAGATCAACGAAATGACCCTGTCGTTTATCCCCAAGATCCTGACGATTATTGTGGTGCTGATTGCCTGTGGGCCGTGGATGCTGGCGACGCTGGTGGATTATATGCACGGTTTGTTTAGCTCGCTTGCCAGCCTTCGTTAACCATGCTTACGCTCTCTCTGGCCAGCCTGTATCCGTATGTAAATCATTACTTTTGGCCGTGCCTGCGCATTCTCGCGCTACTGGGCACCGCGCCGATTTTCAGTGAAAAACAGGTCAATGCGCGCATCAAAATTGCGCTGGCGCTGGTTTCAACCTTCTTAATTGCGCCGCAGTTACCCGACGCAGGCATTGCGATTGCGTCGCTGGATGGCCTGATGGCTGGCTGCCAGCAGCTGATCATCGGCATCGCGATTGGCCTCTCTGTACAGTTAATTTTTGTCGCGGTACGCCATGCCGGTGAGTTAGTCGGCATGCAAATGGGGCTGTCGATGGCGATGGTCTACGACCCGAGCGGCGGCACCAATATGCCGGTGGTGGCCCGTCTGCTGAACCTGTGCGTGACGCTGCTGTTCCTCGTTTTTAATGGTCACCTCTATCTGCTGGAAGTGGTGGCGAGCAGCTTCAACGCGTTCCCGGTCAGCGCCGCGCCGATGGGTGCCACGGGGATGATGGAGATCGTCCGCGCGGGCCGCATGATCTTTCAGTACGGTTTTATGCTCGGTCTGCCGGTCATTACGTTGCTGCTGTGCCTCAACCTCACGCTGGGGTTGCTGAACCGTCTGACACCGCAACTTTCTATTTTTATCGTCGGTTTTCCCGTCTCGCTGACTGTCGGCATGGTCGCCATGTCGCTGGTGATGTACACGCTTGCCCCCTTCTTTGAAAACATGATGGCGGGCATTTTCGACACCCTTTTCATCATCCTGAAAGGGTTCGGTTAACACACGCAGGGACAATAAGCCCTGCGTTTTTTTGACAACCTGCGTTCACATGAGGTGACGTAAAAAACAGGCCCGGGGGCTATGAACGGAAAATTATCATTAGCAGCCGCACATGTGTTGGTTCACAGTGGGGATATTTTTGCTGCATCAGGTCTAATCAAGTTAATTAAACTCTATCGACCCAGTTTGAAGGTCTTCCATATTCGCCGCGCGGACGAGATGCGCCAGGTGAAAAATAACAGACTACGGCTGGTGGTAGGGATTGCGACAGATGCAACCAACGTCGGGGATATGTCGCATCTGTTTGATAATATGCGCAAGGAAAATGCAGATTTACCCTGTGTATTATTAGGCGATAGCGGTAATTCACTCTTGTCCGCATTATTACCGGAGATTCCGGTAATGGGACTGCATGCGTCAATGACGGAAATCTTTGAGTTTCTGGCAAGCAACCTGGCGAGAAAAAACAGACTTCCTCAGCGCAGAACCACTACGCCGCTGCTTACGCTGCGTCAGCGTGAAGTGCTTCGTATGCTGGCCTGTGGCGCCAGCGCGCAGCAGGTTTCGGACTCACTGGGGATCAGCCTGAAAACGGCTTATGTTCACCGACGTGATATTCTGATGCGTCTGAATATTTGTCCTACCTATTATCGCGGTATGTTTACCGAATAATCATAAAACGCGACGGCCTCGCATTTTCAGGAACTTCCTGAATATGCGAGGCCGCCGAAAACGTTTCAAGCACTGTATTAATATCTATCCCGACAAACTCACGCAGAAGCTGACTGATTTAATCTGTCGCTTTTTTTCATGGCCCGCGATGGCGGAACACATAAGCTACAGGTAAAACCGTTAAACATATGTTCTGGCGTGGTGACAAATTTCCCTTTGCATTCGCTGCATTCGGTCTGTTTTATCATGCCGTTATCAATAAACCGTAAGAGTGTCCACGCCCGCGTGAGATCCAGTACCGGTTTTTCCTCTGCATCCGCTAAACCTTGCGCCAGATAAATACGGTATGCTTTCAGCATCAGTTCTACCGGGCGACCAGAAACAGATTTTTTGATAAAACAATAAATATTATAAAAAATAGAAGAATGAATATTCTGTTCCCAGGCCATATACCAGTCCGCAGAGAACGGCAACATACCTTTTGATGGTGAACAGCCTTTCAGTTCTTTATAAAGTTTTAACAGCTTGCGACGACTGAGGCCAGTTTCGCTCTCCAGAACCTGCATTCTGGCGCCAAAAGTAATTAACTCAATGGCGATTTGCGCGTCCCTGATTTCAGACATAATGCTTTTATCACACATCATGTCATCCCTCATGCGGCTTTACTTTCGTTGTCTTCAGAAAGCAAATTGCTCGATAAAATAATGCCAGTATGATAACGCTGAAGCGCATCGATACGGGATTCTTTTGTCAAACACGCAATCAGTGCTTCATCATCAATACGCAGTCGGCTAATCAACTGACCGGTTGATGACAATTTAATGAGCTGCGGAAGCGATAAGCCCTTGATGGTTTCCATCGTGGTTTCGTTCAACCCGAGGTGAAAACCTGCCGCAATGTTATCTTCGCGAATCAGACGCTGTGCCAGTAACAGATAGGACAGGTTCAGATCCTCAATAGACTGCATTTGCTCATTCATTTTTTGTTCGTGCATGTGTTTGCTCCTGAGAACAACATCTCAACAATCTGTTAACGATGTTTTTCTTAATTTAATAAAAGCGAGCAACCACTTATTTCGATAATAAAAAAATAAATAACAATTTAATAATAAATGAACTTCATACTACGGCGCATCATAGTGCGCTTATTGAGTAGTTTCTTAAGGGAGTATTCTTAAGACGAAAATAAGGATACACAAAAGAATGATGGCTAACAATACAATTGAAAGTAAAAAAGTAGGCATTTCGTCAGTTTAAATTGAGGGTTGAGGTGGTTTTCTCCGCTGTTTCAACGGGGTACATTTATTTGGTGAATATTCCTGGTATCACTAATTTAGCGGCGCTAAATGATAAGGAAATACATTCTTATCTATTTGATGTGTTTGCGTAAATGAAGTTACAGGAAGAATGTTAATGAATTTTAATAGGCTGTTATTTATTGGCGGAATATAAATTCAGATGTTGCGCGGTATTAACAAAATGCATAAAAAAGGCGATGACTGATATCATCGCCTTTGATAACTGGATGACTTAATTAGCGAGTTTCCACGCCATGCCCCAGTTCAGACCGACGCCCGGCTCGTAATGCATTTGAGAAAACTCACCGGCCTGAGAACACCAGCCTGCAACAACGCAGGTAAAGTTTTTGCCTTTATGCGTCACCACATCACCGGCTTTATACGCAGTACCAAACGCCCACTGCGGGTAGCCGCCGTCATCATTGCTGGCCTGCGCCGCAACGGTGATGCTCTTCGTCAGCACGCGGGATTGCGTTCCGGCTTGCACCGTGACGTTCACAGACAACGTTTGCGGCTGGCTGGTTTTGGCGATGGTAAAGCGCTGGGAAGAGAGGCCGTTGCCGCTGCCCTGCGCGCCCGCTGGCAGCAGCCAGTGGTAAGACGGCGTGCTGGTCGCCGCTGCGCCGGAGGTCACGCTGCCGTTAAAGGTTACGCTGTCGCCGTTATCCGTAGAGGAGAGCGTCATTTGCAGCGCGTTAATAAACGCGGCATCGGTGTTCTGCGTTTCGCTGGTCACCTTGATGTGATGAGCGGTGGTGGCCGTGCGTGTACCCTGCACGTAGCTGGTCGCCGTCACTTCCGCAACATAGTCGCCTGCTGGCAGGCCGGTTTTCATCATGCCCGTCTGATCGATGCCATTGCTGACAACCTGACCGCTCTTCAGTAGCCGCCAGCTGTAGCTCGCCTGCTCAAAATTCGCCTGCGCCTGCAATTTCACCGGCTGGTGGGCGAGCATGCTGGTTGCGCCAGTGACAGTGACGCTCGGTTTCGCGACGTTGATGGTGACATTCGAGCGGCTGGATTTACCGCTGCTGTTGGTGGCGGTCACTTGGAATGTCGCCTGCGTATCGCCGAGATTTCCCGGCACCGTAATAATGGTGCGGTCGCTGATGGTGCTGCTCAGGCGGATATTGCTGTTGCCGGAGACGAATTTCCACTCCCAGCTCACACCGGATTGATCGCTGGTGGCGACAACCGGGTAACTCCAGGCCAGGCTGCTGCCAACGGTATTAATTGTGCTGTGATCGAGGGTGATCGTCGGCGCTGTTTCGACGTTGTTTTCACCGTCCAGTTCGAGGATCTTCACTACCGATCTGCCCATATCCGGCTGGGTGCCAATTTGGTTGACGGCACCGCCCGCAAGTGCGGTACCGGTCTCGCGCAGGATCTCGCGCATTTGACGTGGAGTAACCGTTTTGCCGTGCGCTTTCGCAATGCTCGACAGGCTGGCGACGACACCGGCAACAATCGGGTTAGCGGAAGAGGTGCCGCTGTAGGTATTGGTATAGTTCGCGTTCGGTGCGTAAGCGAGGTCGCCGTAGCCGGTGGTGGTGACATAGTAGCCCCAGCTATTGCTGTCCACGCGGCTGCCGTATCCGCTGTAACTCGCGCGCGTGGCATAAACCGGGTTGGCCGCGCCGACCAGGATTGCGCCGGAGTCGCGAACATTCAGGTTAAACCTGCCGCCCAGTGCGCCGTGATCGAGGTTGATCGTGCCGTTCGCCGCCGCTTCGATAACGTGTACGCCTTTGTCAGTCAGCGCTTTTATCACATCGAAGTAATCCTGGTAGTACTCCATCGGGAGCCAGCATTCGTACTGGCAGCCGGTAATTTCGCCGCCGCTGATTTGAATACCGATCTGCACAACGTCCCCGGCCTGTAATTTCGGGATCGCACTGTAGAGGTTTCCGCTGCCGGAGGCGGCGTGCGCCATCCGCACTTTATACGCCAGCCCTTTTACGCCTGCACCGATATCGGTGGCGGCCATCACCCCAACGGAGGAGGTGTCATGATCCATCGAGCTGCCGGTTGTGGTGGCAGAGCCTACGGTAAAGACCGCTTTCGGCAGGTTGATATGGTTCTGATTCCACAGACCAATTTCATGGGAGACCAGCGTCACGTTCGCGCCGTCGTTCCCGGCATATTGATTGACGCTGTCGCGGTTTACGCCGCCCAGGCGGCGGTTGGGGCCAAACTCATTCGGCGCTTTCGCGTAATACTGCTGATCGCGAAAATCACCTACAGCAGCGGCGGTGCTGCGCGTTGCCGTACCTTCGTCAAAGGCGACAGGTTCCGGTTCGGCATAAGCCACTTCAACATGCGGGTTCTCTTTCAGCGAATTCACGATGTCGTTGATATACGCCACATCGCGCATTTTATCCTGCGGAATGGCGATGCGCAGATAGCGGTCAAAACCGTATTTCGCATCCAGCGCCTGCAATTCGCTCAGCTCCGCGCCACGCGTGGTTTTGTGCTGGAATTGCGCGCTGACATCAAGCGATTCATCGTTCAGGTTCAGCAACGTGGGAAGTTGCTGGCGGGTAAGGCTCGACGCGGCTTTCATTTTGACCACGATAGCGGGATAGGCATTGCCTTCCCAGGCAGTATTCCTCTGCGGCTGGTTTTCTGCACATACCACAGAAGAGGAGAGGCTGGCGCAAATCATCAGCGCCAGGGATGTCATTTTCATTGCGTTAATTCCGTTTAATGGATGTCCGGCGGAGAAAAAAGGGGCGGCAAATGCGCCGCCCCAGGGTTAAAACAGGTCAGTTATGGTTTTTCCATGCCAGGCTCCAGTTCAGACCGACGCCCGGCTCGTAATGCATCTGAGAAAACTCACCGGCCTGAGAACACCAGCCTGCAACAACGCACTCAAAGTTTTTGCCTTTGTGCGTCACCACATCACCGGCTTTATACGCGGTGCCGAAGGCCCACTGCGGGTAGCCGCCGTCATCATTGCTGGCCTGCGCCGCAACGGTGATAGTCTTCGTCAGCACGCGGGATTGCGTTCCGGCTTTCACCGTGACATTCACCGCCAGTGTTTGCGGCTGGCTGGTTTTGGCGATGGTAAAGCGCTGGGACGCCAGGCCGTTGCTGCCGCCCAGCGCGCCTGCCGGCAGCACCCAGGTATAGGTCGGTGCGCTGGTTGCAGCTTGTGCGGAAGTGACGTTGCCGTTGAAGGTCACGCTGTTGCCGTTATCGGTGGAAGAGAGTGACATTTGCAGCGCATTGATAAACGCGGCGTCGGTGTTCAGCACTTCTTTCGCCGGAACGGTGATGGTTTTCGTCAGCACGCGGGATTGCGTTCCGGCTTTCACCGTGACATTCACCGCCAGGGTTTGCGGCTGGCTGGTTTTGGCGATGGTAAAGCGCTGGGACGCCAGGCCATTGCTGCCGCCCTGTGCGCCTGCCGGCAGCACCCAGGTATAGGTCGGTGCGCTGGTTGCAGCTTGTGCGGAAGTGACGTTGCCGTTGAAGGTCACGCTGTTGCCGTTATCGGTGGAAGAGAGTGACATTTGCAGCGCGTTGATAAACGCGGCATCGGTGTTCAGCACTTCTTTCGCCGGAACGGTGATGGTCTTCGTCAGCACGCGGGATTGCGTTCCGGCTTTCACCGTGACATTCACTGCCAGGGTTTGCGGCTGGCTGGTTTTGGCGACGGTAAAGCGCTGGGACGCCTGGCCGTTGCTGCCGCCCTGCGCGCCTGCTGGCAGCGCCCAGCTAAAGGTTGGCGCGCTGGTTGCCTCGGTTGCGGAAGTGACGTAGCCGTTGAAGGTCACGCTGTCGCCGTTATCGGTCGTGGAGAACGGCATTTGCAGCGCGTTAATAAACGCGGCGTCGTTATTCTGCACGGTTTCACCGGTCACTTTGATCGCGTGTGTCGCGGTGGCGGTACGGGTGCCCTGCGCAGTGTTGGTGGCGGTCACTTCAGCCACATAGTCACCTGCCGTCAGACCGGACTGGATCTGGCCGCTCTGATCGATGCCGTTGCTGACCACCTGGCCGCCCTTCAGCAGACGCCAGGCATAGCCTGCCTGCTCGAAGTTCGCCTGGGTATACAGTTTCGCCGGGCTGGCGGTATCCATGCTATTCACCCCGGCAATGACCACTGCCGGTTTCGCTACCACGATGGAAACCTCGGTGGAGGTGGCTTTGCCATTGCTGTTGGTGACCGTTACCTGGAAGCGTGCCTGCGTGTCGCCCGCATTTGCCGGTACAGAGATGAGGGTTCGGTCGCTGGTGCTGCCGCTGAGGCGAATGTTGCTGTTACCGGAAATGAATTTCCATTCCCAGGCGACGTTGGTCTGATCGCTGCTGGCAACAACCGGGTAGTTCCAGGCCATATTGCTGGCAACGGTGTTGATAATGCGACGATCGACGTTAAGGACCGGTGCTTTGTCGTTTTCGCCGCCGTTGCTGGTCAGCGCCGGAACGGTAAGCGTCCTGGTCAGCACGCGGGATTCAGTACCGGCGTTTACCGTGACATTCACCGTCAGCGTTTGCGACTGGCTGGTTTTATTGATGGTAAAACGCTGGGAAGGCAGGCCGTCAGTGCTGCCCTGTGCGCCCGCTGGCAGCGCCCAGTGATAAGACGGCGTGCTGGTCGCCGCTTGTGCGGAAGTGACGTTGCCGTTGAAGGTCACGCTGCGTTCGTTATCGGTGGCGGAAATCGCCATCTGCAATGCCTGAATGAAGGCCGCATCGTTGTTCTGAACCGCTTCACCGGTCACGTTAATGCTGTGGCGGGTAGTGGCCGTGCGCGTGCCCTGCGTGGTATTGGTGGCTGTCACTTCTGCCACATAGTTGCCGGCAGGCAGACCGGCTTTGATCTGGCCGTTCTGATCGATGCCTCCAGTCACTGGCTGGCCATTTTTCAGCAACTGCCAGGCGTAGCTCGCCTGCTCAAAGTTTGCCTGCGCGAACATTCTGGCCGGGCTGTTGGTGTCCATGCTGTCCACGCCGACGATAACCACCGTCGGCTGCGTAACAACGATCGCGACGTCGGTGGTGGAGGATTTACCGCTGGCGTTGGTCGCCGTCACCTGGAAACGCGCCTGGGTATCGCCCACGTTGCCCGGGACGATAATCGTGGTGCTGTCGCTGCTGGTATTGCTCAGGCGGATGCTGCTGTCGCCGGAAATGAATGTCCACTCCCAGGAGACGTTGGCCTGATCGCTGCTGGCGGTCACCGGATAGCTCCAGCTCGTGCTGGTGGCAACGGTATTGATGGTGGGGCGATCGACGCTGATAACCGGCGCTTCACCGGAGATGACTTCGCCGTCCAGCTCAAGGATCTTCTCTACCGCTCTGCCCATATCCGGCTGGGTGCCGATAAGCGTGGAGGTAGTGCCCGCAAGCGGAGTGCCCGTGTCATGAATGATGTCGCGCATCTGGCGCGGCGTAACCGTTTTGCCGTGCGCTTTGGCGATACTGGAGAGGCTGGCGACGGCCCCGGCGATAATCGGGTTTGCCGACGAGGTGCCGCTGAACTGCCAGGTGTAAGTTTCGTTGGCATTCGGTCTGGCGAGATCGCCATAGCCAGTACTGGTGACATATAAACCCCAGCTTGCGCTGGTGACGCGGCTACCGTAGTTACTGAAGCTGGCGCGCATGCTGTCTACCGGGTTGATTGCGCCCGCAAGAATGGCGCCGGAATCGCGTTTTTTGAGATCGAACAGGCCGCCGAAGGCGCTGTTATCAAGGTCAACATTGCCGTTGGCGGCGGCCTCAATCACGTGTACGCCTTTGTCGGTCAGCGCTTTCAGCACATCGAAGTACGCCTGCTGGCTTTCGAGCGGCAGAGCGCATGCATCGACACAACCGACCTGCTGGCCACCGGCGATCTCAAAGCCAATCTGCACCACGTCCCCGGCTTGCAGACGTGGAATAGCGTTATAAAGTTGGTCGCTGCCCGCTGCGGCGTATGCCATGCGCGTATTCCAGGCCAGGCCCTTCACGCCCGCGCCGATATCCGTCGCCGCCATGATGCCCACCGAAGCGGTGTCATGGTCTGTCGTATTCAGGTTGTCAGTCGGTGTACCCAGAATAAAGGCTGCTTTGGGCAGGTTGATATGGTTCTGGTTCCACATGCCCAGCTCATGGGACAAAATCGTGACGTTGGAACCGTCATGCCCTTCAAACTGATTTACGCTGTCGCGGTTCACGCCGCCGAGGCTGTAGGAGGGGGAAGAGTCATTCGGCCCTTTGGTGTAATACTGTAACGAGCGATAATCGATAACCTTCAGTTGCTTCGCGGTTCGCTCTGCCTTTACGGCATCTTCGTGCGACACCAGTTCCGCTTCCGGATAAACCACTTCGACGTTGGCATTTTGTTTCAGCTCTTCGACGATGCCGTTGATATAGGCGATATCACGTTTGCGTTCGTCCGGAATAGCAATGCGCAGGTAGCGGTCAAAACCGTACTTCGCATCCAGCGCCTGCAACTCGCTTATTTCTGTCCCGCGCGCGGTGGCGTGCTTAAATGCCGCGTTAACGCTAAGAGACGAATCGTCGAGCGCTAACAGCGCGGGCAGTTGCTGACGAGTGAGGCCGGAGGCGGCCTTCATTTTGACCATAATGGCCGGGTAAGCATTGCCTTTCCACGCGATCTGAATAACCGGAATATTTTCCGCCAGCGCAGAGAAAGAGGGGAGTACTGCGCATATCAGTAATGCCAATGATTTAATTTTCATTGTTTCAATTGTCCATAAATTATGTTTTCCCGATGCGGGAGTATTATTCGGGGGGGATAAGCGCCTGAATATGGGAAATAGCTTCGATAATGGTAGGGTTATGGAGCTGCTGATAAAGAAACTGGCGGCCAGACTGAGATATTTTTATTTGTCTGTGAGAGCATTCTGTATTTTTGTTACAGCAGGGAAAGAACTGTTTAATATTATTAAAGTTGATTTATTTTCTTCATATTATTGATTTGAATTATATTGAAATAAATTGAAATATTGCCAAAGTAATTATCTTCATAATTTCATGTGAGTTTAACCGGGCATAACCGGCGGCAGGTTTTTCCCTGGCCGGATAGCAGCGACTTTTTTCCCGTCCACCAGAAGAATTCAATGAAAACGAACGTATCCCCGAGCGATGGCTCCCGCTGGCTCAAATGGCTAATAGTGTTGATTTTGGTGTTGATTGCAGCCGGTGTGGTGTGGCGTCTGCTGCCGATGGGGAAAGGGCCGGGCGGCGATTTCCCTCCGGGCGGCGGTCCAGGAGGCCCGGGCGGGCCGATGGCGAAAAGGGGGGGCGGAACCACGCTGGTGCATAGCGGTACAGCAAGCGCGGCGGATGTGCCGGTCTACCTGAATGCGCTTGGCACCGTGGTCCCCAACGCGTCGGTCACCGTCACCAGCCGGGTGGACGGGCAACTGGAAAAAGTGTTCTTCACCGAAGGGCAAAAAGTGGCAGCCGGGCAGTTGCTGGCGCAGATCGATCCGCGCACTTACCAGGCGACGCTGAAACAGTACCAGGGCGAATTAAGCGAAAACAAAGCGTTGCTGCAAAGCGCAGAGCTGACGCTGGCGCGCTATCGCAAGCTGTATGCGCAGGACTCGCTGGCGCGCCAGGATCTCGATTCGCAAGTCGCTACCGTTGGCCAGTATCGCGGTGCAGTGGCGTCCGACGAGGCGCAGATCGCCAGCGCGCAACTGAACATTGAGTACGCGCGCATTACCGCGCCGGTCAGCGGGCGCGTCGGCCTGCGGCTGGTCGATCCGGGCAATATGGTGCAAAGCTCCAGCACCACTGGGCTGGTGATCATTACCCAGATGCAGCCTGCGGCGGTGACCTTCAGCGTGCCGCAAAGCTATATTCCTGAACTGACGAAAACGCTGCACGGCGGCCAGACGTTACCGGCGACCGCTTTCGATGCCGACAACAACAGCGTGCTGGACGAGGGCGCGGTGAAATTCATCAGCAACCAGATCGACACCAGCACCGGTACGGTGACCCTGAAAGCCCTGTTCCCCAATCAGAACGAAGCGCTGTACGCCAACCAGTTTGTCAATCTGCGCTTGCAGACCCGCGTGCTAAAACAGGCCACGGTGGTGCCGTCGCAGGCGCTGCAACTGAGCAGCGATGGCACCTTTGTCTGGCTGATCAACAAAGACAATACCGTTACCCGCAAAGCGGTGACGACCGGTCCGGCCTGGCAGGATAACCAGCAGGTGGTGCTCACAGGCGTTGCGCCGGGCGACAGGCTGGTAACCGAAGGGATCGATCGTCTCAGCGCGGGCAGCAAAGTGTCGGTCGTGGATGACAGCCCGGCGAAAACGGCGGCGGCCCGCGCGAAATGAACCCGTCCCGTCTGTTTATTCAACGTCCGGTCGCTACCATTCTGCTGATGGTCGGCGTGCTGATCAGCGGCATTTTTGCTTACCGTTTTCTCTCAACTTCGGCGCTGCCGCAGGTTGATTACCCGACGATTCAGGTGACCACGCTTTACCCTGGCGCCAGCCCGGATGTGATGGCCTCGTCCGTCACTTCGCCGCTGGAGCGCCAGCTTGGGCAGATGGCGGGGCTCAGCCAGATGACCTCCTCCAGTTCCGGCGGTTCGTCGATCATCACCCTGAAATTCTCGCTCGATCTGTCGCTGGACGTTGCCGAGCAGGAAGTGCAGGCGGCCATCAACGCCGCCAACAATTTGCTGCCCAGCGACCTGCCGAATCCGCCGACCTACAAAAAGGTGAACCCGGCGGATAACGCCGTCATTACGCTGGCGGCCAGCTCGGACACTTTACCGCTGACCAGCGTGCAGGATCTGGTCAACACCCGCGTGGCGCTGAAACTGTCGCAGATTTCCGGCGTCGGTATGGTGACGCTGGCGGGCGGCCATCAACCGGCGATTCGCGTGCAGATGGACCCGAAAGCGCTGGCGGCGCACGGCCTGACGCTGGAAGACGTCAATACGCTGATCGGTGACAGCAACGTCAACGGCTCGAAAGGCGGCTTTGACGGCCAGTACCATTCGGTCACCATCGATGCTAACGACCAACTGCGCACGGCGCAGGAGTACGGCAATCTGATTCTGACGTATCAGAACGGTGCCGCGCTGCGCCTGAAGGACATTGCCCATATTGAGCAGGGGCCGGAAAACAGCTTCCAGTCGGCGTGGGCCAATAACAGCCCGGCGATTGTCATCAGCGTGCAGCGCCAGCCCGGCGCGAATGTGATTCAGGTGGTGGACAGCATCAAAGCGCGGCTGCCGCAGCTTCAGGCGGCGCTGCCGGATGGCGTGAAGATGAGCATTCTTTCGGATCGCACGCAGACCATTCGCGACTCCATCAGCGATGTGCAGTTTGAGCTGATGCTGTCGATCGCGCTGGTGGTGATGGTGACCTTCCTGTTTCTGCGCAGCGTGGCGGCAACGCTCATTCCGAGCATCGCGGTGCCGCTGTCGCTGGTGGGCACGTTTGGCGTGATGTACCTCGCCGGTTTCAGCCTCAATAACCTGTCGCTGATGGCGCTGACCATCGCCACCGGTTTCGTTATTGACGATGCGATTGTGGTGGTAGAGAACATTTCCCGTCGGCTGGAGGAGGGCGAAACGCCGATGCAGGCGGCGCTGAAAGGCTCGCAGCAGATTGGCTTTACCATCATCTCGCTGACTTTTTCGCTGATTGCGGTGCTGATCCCACTGCTGTTTATGGGCGATGTGGTTGGGCGGCTGTTCCGTGAATTCGCCATTACACTGGCGGTCTCGATCCTCGTTTCGATGCTGGTGTCGCTGACTCTGACGCCGATGCTCTGCGCTTACCTGCTGCGGCATATTCCGCCGGAACAGCAGTCGCGTTTTTCCCGCAAGGGCGGGGAATTGTTTGACCGGTTAATTCATTACTACGACCGCCTGTTGACCGTGGTGCTTAACCACCGCAAGTTAACATTGCTGGTGGCGCTGGCAACCTTTGCACTGACCGCCGTGCTCTACATCGCCATTCCGAAAAGTTTCTTCCCGGTGCAGGATACCGGGCTGATTCAGGGAGTGACCATCGCCTCGCAGGACGTGTCGTTCAATGAAATGGCGAAGCGTCAGCAGGCGCTGGCGAAAGTAATTTTGCAAAATCCGTCGGTGGAGAGCCTTTCGTCAACCATTGGGATTGATGGCAACAATACCAGCCTCAACAGCGGACGGTTGCAGATCAACCTGAAACCGTTCGCCGAGCGCAGCGATAAAGCGCCGGTGGTGATCAAACAGTTGCAGCAGGCGGCGCAGCAGGTGGTGGGCATTCAGCTCTATCTGCAACAGGCGCAGGATCTGACGGTCAACGACCAGGTGACGCCCAGCCAGTATCAGTTCACCCTTGATGATGCCGACAGCGAAAATCTGCTCACCTGGGCGCCGAAGATGATGGCGGCGTTGCAAAAGCGCCCGGAATTTAACGGCGTGGTCAGCAACCTGCAATCGCAGGGGCGCGTGGCGTATGTTTCGCTGGATCGCGATAAAGCCGCCCGCTTTGGTATTACCGCCTCCGATGTGGATACGGCGCTGTATAACGCTTTTGGTCAGCGGCTGGTTTCGACCATTTTTACCCAGTCGAACCAGTATCGCGTGGTGCTGGAAGTCGCGCCGCAGTATCAGCAATCACCGGCCTCTTTTGATGATGTCTGGCTGCAACCGTCAACCAGCAGTTCCTCTTCGTCATCAGACAGCAGCTCGACCAGTACTTCGTCGTCCACCAGCTCAACCAGCAGCAGTTCGACCAGCACGACCTCAAGCAGCACCAGCGGCATGGTCCGGCTGACCTCGATTGCCACCATCCACCAGCGCACCGGTTCGCTGATGCATATGCGCCTGAACCAGTTCCCGGCGGCGATGATTTCGTTCAATTTGAACAATGGCTATTCGCTGGAGGACGGGCAAAAAGCGATTGCTGCGGTAAGCGAGCAGTTGCCGTTGCCGTCCAGCATGACCCTGCGCTACCAGGGTGAAACCGACGCCTTCCAGAGCGCCACCAGCAATACGCTGTGGCTGATCCTCGCGGCGCTGCTCACCATGTATGTGGTGCTCGGCATCCTGTATGAAAGTTTTATCCATCCGGTGACCATCCTCTCCACGCTGCCATCGGCGGCGGTGGGCGGTTTGCTGTCGCTGATGCTGGCCGGGTCCGATTTCAGCCTGATTGCGCTGATCGGCGTGATCCTGCTGATCGGCATCGTGAAAAAGAACGCCATTATGATGATCGACTTTGCGCTGGAGGCGGAGTACAAGCAGCGGCTCAGCCCGCGCGAGGCGATTCATCAAGCGTGTTTATTGCGTTTTCGACCGATCATGATGACCACCATGGCGGCGCTGCTTGGCGCGCTGCCGCTGATGCTGGCTTCCGGTTCGGGCGCGGAACTACGCCAGCCGCTGGGGCTGGTGATTGTCGGCGGGCTGGTGGTCAGCCAGATGCTGACGCTGTTCACCACGCCGGTGATTTATTTGTGGTTTGACGCTCTCGCCACGCGCGGTAACCGCTGGATAAAACGTCGGCAGCAGGCGAAATCATGAACCTGACGCGTCTGTTTATCTTCCGCCCGGTCGCCACGCTGCTGATCACGCTGGCGATCCTGCTGCTGGGTAGCCTCGGATACCGGCTGTTGCCGGTCGCGCCGCTGCCGCAGGTCGATTTCCCGACCATTATGGTCAGCGCCAGCCTTGCCGGTGCCAGCCCGGAAACCATGGCGGCCACCGTTGCCACGCCGCTGGAGCGCTCGCTGGGGCAGATCGCCGGTATTACCGAGATGACCTCCAGCAGCTCGCAGGGATCGGCAAGCATTGTTTTGCAGTTCGATCTCGACCGCGACATCAACGGCGCCGCCCGCGACGTGCAGGCGGCCATTAATGCCGCGCGTAGCCTGCTGCCGAGCAGCATGGAGTCGCTGCCGACGTACCGCAAAGCCAACCCGTCTGATGCGCCGATCGTGATGCTGGCGCTGACCTCTGCGACGCGCTCGCCGGGTGAACTCTACGATCTGGCGGAAAGCAAAATTGAGCAGGCCATCGGGCAGGTGAAAGGCGTTGGGGAAGTGTCATTGATGGGCAGCGCCTTGCCCGCGGTGCGTATCGATCTGCAACCGCAGCGCCTGACACAGTACGGCATTTCACTCGACACCGTGCGCAAGGCTGTCGCCAACAGCACCACCAATCTGCCGAAAGGCATGTTGCAGGGCGACACGCAATCCTGGGTGGTGGATGGCAACGGCCAGCTCGACAAAGCTGCGCAGTACCGCTCGCTTGTCATTACCTATCAGAATGGCAAAGCGCTGCGCCTGAGCGATGTCGCCAACGTCTATGACTCGATCGAAGATAAATACCAGGCCGGTTTCCTCAACGGCAGCCCGTCGGTGATGCTGGGTATCAAGCGCCAGGCGGGCGCCAATATGCTGGAGACCATCGATGCGGTGAAAGCGCAGCTTCCGCAGCTTGAGAAAGAGCTGCCAGCGGATACGCAGCTCAAAGTGGTGGTCGATCGTTCAGGTACGGTGCGCGAATCGCTGTATGACACCGAAGAGACATTGCTGATCGCCGTGCTGCTGGTGATCGCGGTGGTGTTTGTCTTTCTGCGCAATGCGCAGGCGGTGCTGATCCCGGCGCTGGCGCTGCCGGTGTCGCTGATTGGCACCTGTGCGGTGATGTATCTGCTCGGCTACAGCCTCGATAACCTCTCGTTGATGGCGCTGATTATCTCCACCGGCTTTGTCGTCGATGACGCGATTGTGGTGCTGGAGAACATTGCTCGCCATATCGAAGAGGGGCTTAGCCCGTTACGTGCGGCCCTGCGCGGCGCGCGCGAGGTCAGTTTCACCGTACTGTCGATGACCGTTTCGCTGGTGGCGGTGTTTATTCCTATCCTGCTGATGGGCGGCATTATCGGCAGGCTGTTCCGCGAATTCGCCGTGACGCTCAGCGTGGCGCTGTTGATTTCGATGTTCGTCTCCCTCAGCCTGACGCCAATGTTGTGCTCGCGGCTGCTGAAAGCCAAACCCGCCGTCAGTGAACGCCGTCATCCGCTGTACCAGTGGATTGAAAAGCAGCTCAACCGCCTGCTGGCGGCCTACTCGCGGCGGCTGACGTGGGTGATGGCGCACCAGAAAGTGGTGATGTTAAGCCTGCTGCTCACCGTCATTCTCAACGTGTTTCTCTACAGTGTGGTGCAGAAAGGTTTCTTCCCCGATCAGGACACCGGGCTACTGATGGGCGCGGTGCGTGCCGATCAAAATATCTCCTTTCAGGCGATGGAGCCGAAAGTGCAGATGTTCACCAAACTGATCGAGGCCGATCCGGCGGTGGACAGCGTGATGTCATCGATGGGCAGCGGCATGTTCGGTTCGCGCAACAGCGCCAACTTCTTTGTCCGGCTGAAGGATTTTAGCCAGCGCGACGCCACCGCGACTGAAATCGCCAACCGGCTTAGCAGGCAAACCAGCCACGTGCCCGGTGCGCAAATGTTCCTGATGGCGGCGCAGGATCTGCACATTGGCGGGCGCAGCGCCAACGCCAGTTATCAATACAGCCTGCAAGCCGACGATCTCGATTTGCTGCGTGAGTGGACGCCAAAAGTGCAGGCGGCGCTGGCGGCGATCCCGCAACTGAACAGCGTGGATTCCGACTCGCAGACTGGCGGCCAGGAAGTGGTGTTGCAGATCGACCGCGATCGCGCCAGCCGCCTCGGCGTCAACGTCAGCATGCTCGATACCCTGCTGAATAATGCGTTCAGCCAGCGGCAGATCGCCACCCTCTATCACACGCTGAACCAGTACCACGTGGTGATGACGCTCGCCGATAACTACACCCGCGATCCGGCGATATTGCAGGAACTGTTTGTGATTAATGACGACGGCGACCGCGTGCCGCTGGCGGCGTTTGTCTCGATTGTCAGCGGGAATGCGCCGCTGTCGGTGGCGCACCAGGGGCAGTCGGCGACCAGCACGGTAGCCTTTAACCTCAACGATGGCGTCTCGCTGGAGCAGGCGCAGAGCCTGATTAAAACTGCGATGGCGAAAATCGGTTTGCCCGCGTCGATTCAGGCCGGGTTCCAGGGCACGGCGAAAGCCTTTGAAGAACTGGCGGCCACGATGCCGTGGCTGATCGTCGCTGCGCTGGCGGCGATCTATATCGTGCTGGGCGTGCTGTATGAGAGCTACATCCATCCGCTGACGATCCTCTCCACGCTGCCGTCGGCGGGCGTTGGCGCGCTGCTGCTGTTACTGCTCAGCAATACCCAACTGACGGTGATCGCCCTGATCGGCATCATCCTGCTGATTGGCATCGTCAAGAAGAACGCCATCATGATGATCGACTTCGCGCTGGATGCCGAACGGCGGCTGGGAATGACACCGCAGCAGGCGATCGTGCAGGCCTGCCTGATGCGCTTTCGCCCGATCATGATGACCACCCTTGCCGCCTTTTTTGGCGCCTTGCCGCTGGCGCTGGGCAGCGGCGGCGATGCCGATTTACGCAGCCCGCTGGGGCTGGCAATTGCCGGTGGTCTGGCGCTCAGCCAGCTACTGACGCTGTTTACGACGCCGGTGGTTTACCTCTGGCTTGATACGCTTAGCCGCGCGACCCGCCGTCAGTGGCGTCGTCTGCGCCATGCAGGATCCTGATTGATGAAAATGTCGTTACGTCTGACTCCGGTCATCTTATTGCTGCTTGGCGGTTGCACCGTCGGCCCGGACTATCAGCGCCCGTCAATGGCGCTGCCGGTTCACTACAAAGAGGCGCGCGGCTGGCAGCAGGCAACGCCGCAGGATGCTGCCCGTAAAGGCGAGTGGTGGGCGGTTTACCGCGATCCGCAACTCGACGCGCTGCTGCGCCAGGTGAGCCTCTCCAACCAGAACGTCGCCAGTTACGCCGCGCTGTATCGCCAGGCGTTAGCGCTGGCGGCGCAGTCGCGCGCCGGGCTATTCCCTTCCGTCAGTTATGACGCCAGCACCACCCGCAGCAGCAGCCAGAGCAACGGGCAGCGCAGCACCGCCAATGCGCACCAGGCGGAACTCAGCGCCAGCTGGGAACTGGATCTGTGGGGGAAACAGCGGCGTACGCTGGAAGAGAACCGCGCCAGCGCCGAAGCCAGCGCGGCTGAGCTGGCAAACATGACGCTGAGCGCGCAATCCGAACTGGCGCAGGACTATTTCGAACTGCGGGTGATGGACGAAAAAATCGCCCTCTACCAGCGCAGCGTTGCCGCTTATGAACGCTATCTGACGGTCATCAACAACAAATATCAGGCAGGAAGCGAATCGCGCGGCACGCTGGCGCAGGCGCAAATGCAACTGGAAAGCGCCCGCTCGACCGCGCAGGACTACCAGTGGCAACGCGCGCAACTGGAGCACGCCATCGCCATTCTGCTGGGTAAAGCGCCTGCCGATTTCAGCCTGCCGGTGGCAAAACTCAACGCCACGATGCCCGCCATTCCGCAAGCCTTGCCCGCCGGGTTGTTGCAGCGCCGACCGGACATTGCCGAAGCCGAGCGTAACGTCGCCGCGGCCAATGCGGCGATTGGCGTGGCGGTGGCCGGTTACTACCCGGATCTGAGCTTAAGCGCCAGCGGCGGCGTCAGCGCTTCTGCTATTCGGAACCTGTTCTCGCTGCCGAACCGCGTCTGGTCGTTGGGGCCATCGCTGAGCGGGACGCTGCTCGATTTCGGCGCGACGTCTGCACAAGTCGATCAGGCGCGCGCGGCGTATGACAGCAAAGTCGCGACCTACCGGCAAACGGTGCTGGAAGCGTTGCAGGAAGTGGAAGACGAGCTGGTGGAATTGAATACCCTGCAAGGGGAAATTGCCGCGCAGCAGCGCGCTTCCGATGCCGCGCAGGAATCTGCGCGCGTAACCCGCAACCAGTATGAAGCAGGGATGATTGATTACCTCGACGTAGCCACTACCGAAAACAGCAGCCTGAGCGAGCAGCAGAGCCTGCTGTCGCTACAGAGTACGCAGTGGGTGGCGAGCGTTGAACTGATTGCCGCGCTCGGCGGCGGCTGGCATGCCAGCCCGTCCGAATAATGTTTTGTTTTACCCGTGATGTCCCTGAGGAGTGGATATGAAAAAAGTGGTTTTTGCAGTGCTGATGTTAGCCAGCGCCTGTGCGCTGACCGGTTGTATTGGCCCCTGGGGACCGTGGGGACCCGGCGGTGGTGGCCCTGGCGGTGGCGGTCACGGCGGTGGTGGTGGTGGCGGTATGTATCAGGGGCCGGGGATGCGGTAATCAACGAACAAAAGGCGCAGGATGCGCCTTTTTTATGGCCTGTTTTCGTCGCTGTAATATATGCGTGAATTGAGTAGAGCTATCTGACAAGCCTTCCATAAGTCGATAGCAGAGTTGAGTTACGATCTTATGTTTAAGAAACGTGATTTTATCGACATATCCATGGAATATGTCGATGCGATAAACATGTGCCCGGAACAGGTATAAAACAAGCAACATTATCGTCATGACATACTGGCTCCTAACGCCGCGTTTTCCACGATTTCGACGCGCTGCGCAGCAAATCGCGCAGCGTGCGGATCAGGATCTCTTTGCTGCGCCCGCGGCGGAATATCAAGGAAAACGGTGCCTGATAGCCGTAATCGGTCGGCAGCAGGGCGCGCAGGCGTTGCTGCTGCACCCACGGCAGCGCGTAGTGTTCCGGTAAATAACCAATGTATTTCCCGGACAGGATCAGCATCAACTGCGCTTCCATACTCTCCACGCTGGCCACGCTCTGTTTAAAGCCTTTTTTACCCAAATCAGCCGCGCTCCAGTAGCTGCGGGTCACCATGCGCATCTGCGAAATATGCGCGACGGTCGGATGGCGCACGCCGAATAATTCGTGCTGATCGCTGCAATATAACCAGTGCTGCTCGCGGTACAGCGGGTGCGAAACCACGCTGTTTCCCTGTAATGAAAAGGTGCCGACGGCGATATCCAGTTCATTATTTAAAATGCCGTGCAGCAGGGCGTTCGGGTTTTTGATTTGCAGATTCAGATGCACAAGCGGAAAGAGATCGCTGAACTGCCCAATCGCATCGGTGATTGGCAGCATCGGGTCGGTAATGGTCGAGTCGATGACGCCAAGGTTGAGTGTTCCGCCCTGTTCGCCGCGCAGCGAGGCGGTGTAGCGCTCAAAGTTTTCCAGCGTATTCAGCAGCGTCATGCTTTGCTGCAAATACGCTTCGCCTTTCGGCGTGAGCGCAAAACCTCCCCGGCCCCGGCGGCACAGCACAAAACCCAGCTTCTCTTCCAGCTCGCTCATGTAATTACTGATGGCTGATACCGTCAGGTTGAGATCCTGTTGCGCGCTGGCAAAGCCCTGATGTTTCGCCACGGTGACGAAAATATGCATTAACCGCAGATTGGGAAATTTTGCAGCCATGACAGTCGATTGCCCTCTTTTTTGCGCGTAATTAGTTTTCACTTTTCTAAACTAATTTTTTGTATTTTGCTATTTTTTCGCCGTTTCCCCCCGGGCACTATCTTCGCAACACACCCTGTATTGCGAGGAGCGAGTCCGCATGGAAACTCTTTTTCACCAGCCGCAAAGCGGTAACGACATGCCCCGTTTCGCCGGGCGCAGCACTATGATGCGTTTGCCGTACTGCGATAGCCCGGCCGGGCTGGATGTGGCGTTTGTCGGCATTCCGCTGGATGTCGGTACGTCGCAGCGAGCCGGTACCCGCTATGGCCCGCGACACATCCGCAGCGAATCGGTGATGATTCGTCCGTACAACATGGCGACCGGCGCTGCGCCGTTTGAGTCGTTGCAGGTGGGCGACATTGGCGATGTGCCGATCAATACCTACAGCCTGCCGAAGTCTGTCGATCTTATCGAAGCGTTTTATAGCGAACTCAATGCGTGGCCGGTGATCCCGCTGACGCTCGGCGGCGATCACACGCTGACGTTGCCGATCCTGCGCGCGCTTGCCAAAAAGCATGGCCCGGTCGGGCTGATTCATGTGGATGCCCACACCGACACCAATGACGAGATGTTTGGCGAGAAGATTGCCCACGGCACCACCTTCCGCCGGGCGGTGGAAGAGGGGCTGCTGGACTGCAAACGCGTGGTGCAGATTGGCCAGCGCGCGCAGGGCTATGCCAGCGGCGATTTCCAGTGGGGCGTGGATCAGGGGTTTCGCCTGATTCCGGTCGAAGCGTGCTGGCACAAAAGCCTGACGCCGCTGATGGCGGAGATCCGCGAAATGCTCGGCGACGGGCCAGTCTACCTCTCCTATGACATTGACAGCATCGATCCCGCCTGGGCGCCGGGCACCGGCACGCCGGAAGTCGGCGGGCTGAGCGCGATTCAGGCGCTGGAGATTGTACGTGGCTGCCGCGGGTTGAACCTGATTGGCGGCGATTTGGTGGAGGTTTCTCCGCCTTACGATATCAGCGGGATCACGGCGCAGCTTGGCGCCAACCTGCTGTATGAAATGTTGTGTGTGTTGCCCGGTGTTCATTATCAGGGGGAAAAACATCTGTGAATCATTCAACGCCAGTGGATTACCCGCAGCCGCAAAGCGGCGAAATTCCGCGCTACAGCGGGCTGCCTACCTTTTTTCGCCTGCCGTTTGGCGCGCAAATTGCATCGCTCGATATCGGCGTGGTCGGCGTGCCGTGGGATGGCGGCACCACCAACCGGGCGGGAACCCGGCACGGCCCGCGTGAATTACGCAATGCCTCCAGCCTGGTACGGCGGGTGCATCCGGTGACCTTTCAGTCGCCGTATGACCTGGCCCGCGTCGGTGATTTAGGCGATGTACCGGTCAACCCGCTGGATGTACAGGACACGCTGGCGCTGATCGAAGCCTGGTATCGTGCGCTGCATGAGCAAAAGGTGATGCCGTTGACTGCCGGTGGCGATCACCTGACGACGTTACCCATTTTGCGGGCGTTAGGGCGTGAGCAGCCGCTGGGAATGATCCATTTTGATGCACATTCCGATACCAACGACACCTATTTCGGCGGCGAGCGTTTTACCCACGGCACACCATTTCGTCGCGCGGTGGAAGAGGGCGTGCTGGATCCGAAACGCACCGTGCAGATTGGCATTCGCGGCGCGTTGTTTAGTGAAAAAGATCATCGCTGGGCCGAAGAGAACGGCATCACGGTAATTCGCATGGAGCAGGTGGCCGAAGAGGGCATGGCGGATGTCATGGCGCGGGCCAGAGCCATCGTGGGCCAGCAGCCGACCTATGTGAGTTTTGATATCGATGTGCTGGACCCGGTGTACGCGCCGGGCACCGGAACGCCGGAAATCGGCGGGCTGACCTCGCTACAGGGGCAGCAAGGGATCCGTTTATTACAGGGGTTAAATCTGGTAGGTGCCGATGTGGTGGAAGTCTCGCCGCCGTTCGATCAGGGCAATCTGACCAGCCTGACCGGCGCCACCATGATGTTTGAACTACTTTGCCAGCTTGCGGATGCACATCATCGGCGGCGGCTTTCTACAGGAGCAGGGGTATGAAAAAAATGAAAATGTTACGTGGGCTTTGCGCCGCAGCGGCGCTGATGGCGGGCATGTCGGCGGCCAGCGCCGCAGACGGCATTCTGACGCCAGGTGAACTGAAAGTCGGGCTGGAAGTGGCCTATCCGCCGTTTGAATCCTGGCAGGATAATAAAATTGTTGGTTTTGATGCTGAGCTTGCACAGCTCCTTAGCGATCAAATGGGCCTCAAACTGCAACTGGCCGACACCAAATTCGCCGGGTTGATCCTCGGGCTGAACGCCAATCGTCACGACACGGTGATTTCCGCGCTGTACATCACCGAAGGGCGCACCGCGCAGGCCGACGCCATTCCTTATGCCGATACCGGGGCCTACATTATGGTGCGCAGCGACAGCAAGGTCGCGCCAAAAACCGAACAGGAGCTGTGCGGCTTAACCGTCGGTTTGCAGCAGGGCACTTCATGGGTGACCAAGCTGCGTGACCTGTCGGAAAGTTACTGCAAAGCAAACGGCAAAGAACGCATCACCGTGAAAGAGTTCCCCACCGCGCCGGAGACGTTGCAGGCGCTACTTTCCGGCAATGTGCAGGCGCAGGTGGATATTGCCGGGGCGGTGAGTATGTTCGCCGAGCGCAGCAATGGCCGCGTCAAAATCACCTCGCCGCAGACGATTTATCCGCAGACGCTGGGGATTTATGTGAAGAAAGGCAACATCGCGCTGAAAACCGAAATCACTGCCGCGCTGAACGCCCTGCGTGAAAACGGTAAATACGCCGCGCTGCTGCAGAAATACGCCCGTTATGGCATCACCGAAACCCAGGCGCGCTGATAGCGCCTGGCCTCACCAGATAAGGGAGCGGCACGCATGACATTTAACTGGGACTACTTCTTTTCACTGTTTTCGATGGCGGCATTCTGGCAAGCCAGCGTCACCGTAGTGGAACTCAGCGTGCTTGCCTGGTGCGCGGGATTGGTGCTGGGGTTTGTGGTCGCCAGCGCCAGGTTATCCGGCCCTCTCTGGCTGAAAAGCGTTTGCCAGGTCTACATCTGGTTGTTTCGCAGCGTGCCGTTGCTGGTGCTGGTGGTGTTTGTTTACAACCTGCCGCAGATGTTTCCGGCCAGCGGCGCGGTGCTCGGCAATGCTTTTTTTGCCGGGCTGCTTGCCACCATTCTGGTTGAAGTGGCTTATATGGCGGAGATCCACCGCGGCGGCCTGATTTCGGTGGCGAAGGGCCAGCATGAGGCTGGCCATGCGCTGGGTTTCAGCTACCTCGGCATTCAGCGCAAGGTGGTGATCCCGCAGGCGCTGCGCATTGCGTTACCGGCGCTGGTGAATGAGTTTATTACCATTGTTAAACAGACTTCGCTGGTGTCGGTAATTTCTCTGCCAGAGTTGCTGATGACCGGGCAGCGGCTCTACGCGGAAAACTTTCTGGTGATGGAGACGCTGGCGGCGGTGGCGGTCTATTACGTGCTGATCGTTTCCGTTTTCAGTTTGCTGTTCCAGGCGCTGGAACGCTGGGCGAACGTGCAGGTGAAAACCCCGCAAACCCTGCATGATAACCAGCTTGACGCACTGCGCCAGCAGGCCGTGCCGCTGACCAAACGTCAGGCCGGAGAACAGCACGGCGCGCCTGACGCGCTGTTGATGAAACAGATCCAGAAAACCTGGGGGCAAAACCCGGTGTTTAAGGATATTGATTTGCGGGTTGCGCCCGGCGAAGTGGTCAGCGTGATCGGGCCTTCCGGTTCCGGGAAAACCACGCTTATTCGCAGTATCAACGGTCTGGAAACGCTGGACAGCGGTGAGATTGTGCTGTTCGGTGAGAGTTTTATTCAGGCTGGCGACAACCGCCACTCCCGCTTACGTAAGCAGGGCATTCGCCGCATTGGCATGGTTTTTCAGGGCTTTAACCTGTTCCCGCACTACACCATTTTGCAGAACGTGATGCTGGCGCAGCGTTATCACCAGCAGCCGGAGCAGGAGTCCGAACGGCGTGCGCAGGCGCTGTGGCTGCTGGATAAAGTCGGCCTGCTGGCGCATATGAACAAATATCCGCACCAGCTTTCCGGCGGGCAGCAGCAGCGGGTGGCAATTGCCCGCGCGCTGGCGCTGTCGCCGGACATCATGCTGTTCGATGAACCGACCTCGGCACTGGATCCGGAACGCGTTGGCGAAGTACTGAAAGTGATAAGCGATCTTGCGCGGGAAGGGATGACAATGGTGATTGTGACCCACGAAATGGATTTTGCGCTGGCGATTTCCGACCGCGTGGTGCTGATGGATAACGGCACTATTCAGGCCGATACCACGCCGGAAAATATCCGCCACGGCGAAGCGACACCGGCGCTGCAGCGCATCCGCCAGTTTATGGGGGTGAATGGCGCGGAAGTGGCGTGAGGTAGAAACTGCTGCGCTCTGTCATTTAGCGGGCACAGGTTGGATGCAAACCCCGGCGGGTTCAGATCTGTCGGGTTTTTTATTTTATGGTGCCAGACGGGCTTCGGGCAGACGATGATCAAACGCGTAAAATGTGGCCTGGTTTATCCGGCCTGGGGAAAAGAATAATCTGGAATATTTTTTTAAAATAAGAATGGGCTGGCTGAGGGTGACGACTTTTCTTTTTTCCTGACAGAAAAGTGAGGTGTCATATTTACTGATGCAACCTGTTAGGTGTTTGTATTGTAATGATTTTAAAAATCCTATCATCAATAATTAATCTTAATGTGAATGAGTTTTATTTTTTTATTAAATTCCCCCAATGAATTCGACTGATTTTCTTTTGTTATTATTTATGTCATGATTTTTTACATCCATTATTGCTGAGCGCTATTTTAATGTGATGGTGGTTGTAGTTCGAAAATAACGTTTTTGTATTTTATAAGATCGCTAAATAACTACATGGAAAAAATTCTTCTTATTGGCGTTGTTGTTATTGTGTGCCAGAGCATGGGTTGCCGTTATTTATAATATGATGCTATTGCTGCATAAATAATGACGGTGGTGAACGGTATTGTTCATTTCGATGAGCTCACTTTTTCTGCCTGGAAATTAAACCGGTAATTCCCCTCAGGTTGAGAGCGTGCCGGAAGCAATGATTTAGCGTTTTCTCTTCGATTTTTATACAGGGTGTCACGTGAAGAAAAGGATTTCAGCATTTTCACTCATTATCGCATCTGTTTATTTTTTTACAGATAGTGTTTTAGCAATGCCTTCCAGTCCTGAAACCTCCAGCCGGATGTTTTCAGTCAGGCTGGGCGCTTCTCGCCTGATTTATGATCCTGATTCTCATGGCGCAACCCTGACGGTAACCAACCCGCAGAATCACCCTATTTTTTATAAGGTAACGCTAAAGTAAGCGTGGCTGGTTAAATAAAAATTGCCATGGATGCTCAGGGTTAATAATTGTCGGCCACGGCCGATCAATTAAACAAATGTATTCATTATTTTTTAAGTGTGCGTCTCTTTTTTAGCGCGCAATTTTTCAGCAATCCCGTTGTTGTTTGGCTTATTTTATGATGACAGTAAAACAACATTATACCCGACCGCTTTTCTCTTTTGTGGCGGTGGTCTGATCCGGGCTGCGAACAGGTCCGGATCAGACCACCGCCTGGATACGTTTCGAGAGCGCCGAAGCAAGAAAGTCCGTCGCACGGCGCACGCGCGTTGGCACAAACCGACGCTTCGGCCAGACAAGGCTGACGTCGCGTGGCTCGTGCATGAATTCATCCAGTACGGTGATGACATCCGAATGCTGGAACTCGCCGACCAGCGATGCGCGATGGAACAGGCCGATACCGACGCCAGCCACCACGCCGGCCAGGATGGTTTCGACACTGTTGGACGAGAGATTGCCGCGCACCGGAACACTGAAACGCCCTTCCAGCCCGGTGAACGGCCATTCGGTCATTTCGCCGTAGATCAGGCAGTTGTGGTCGGCCAGATCGGCGGGCGTCCCGGGAATGCCGTGCTGTTCGAAGTAGCGGCGGGAGCCGGCGCAAACCAGCGAAGTGCCCGTCACGCGTCGCACCACGGAATCCGGATCATTGATCTGGCTGATGCGGATGGCCAGATCGATCCGGTCTTCGACCATGTCGCGCAACGCATCGGACAGCACCAGATCGACGCGCAAGCCGGGATGCTGCGACAGCAGTTCGGGGATCAGCGGCAGCACATGCAGCCGTCCGAACGTTGAAGGCGCAGCAATGCGAATCAGGCCGGATACGGTCTGCACGCTACTGGTCAATTCGCCATCGGCCACCTGGATTTCGTCGAGCAACGGCTTGGTGCGTTCGTAGTACTTCTGCCCCTGCTCGGTCAGCGTCACCTTGCGCGTACTGCGATGGAGCAGCGCCACGCCAAGACGTTTCTCCAACGCATTCACCGCCTTGCTGATCCCCGATTGCGAATCACCCGTCTTACGTGCTGCCGCAGAGAAGCCGCCGGTCTCGACCACGGCGATGAAGGCAGTTAATTCCTGAAATCTATCCATTCTTTTCCGGAATAAGTTTTATGAAGAATGCGCATATTATAATCAAAACGGAATTAAATTAGCATCCTCTTCACACAAACATTCGTGTCAGGAGAAATTTCATGTCGTATTCGATCATCGGTTTTGGCGCTGTGGGGCAGGCACTTGCCCGCGCCTTCGCTCGTCAGAACATTGAAGTCACCGTCGCCAGCCGACGCGCACCTGAAGCACTGGCACCGCAGGCACACGCAATCGGTTCGGTCGTCTTGCCCTGGACATTGCAGGACGCCTTGCAGGCAGACGTCATCTTCCTCGCCGTGCCATTCGCGGAACACATGACCGTCGCCAGGTTGCTAGCGAATTGGCAAGGCAAGACGATCATCGACGTGACCAATGCGTACGGCGTGCCCGTCGAAGAACTCGGCGGCCTGCCCTCTTCCAGCGTCATCGCCAGGGCGTTTGCCGGTGCGAATGTCGTGAAGGGCTTCAATCATCTGCCCGCCGGTTTACTGGCCGCCGATCCGAATATCGAAGGCGGGCACCGTGTGGTGTTCCTGTCCAGCGACGACGATAACGCGGTGCCACCGGTCGCGGTGCTGGCCGAACGCCTCGGCTTCGCGCCGGTATGGCTGGGCAAGCTCGCCGAAGGCGGCGCGCTGGTGCAGGCGCGCGGCAATACGTGGGCACCACTGATTTTCCAGGACCTGGTCAAGCTCGCCTGAGCCTTCCGACAACATCGAGGATTACACATGATCGACAAAGTCATCTGGCCCGAAGGCTATCACCCGGGCGTTTCATCCCTTTACGCGCTCAACGACATCGACGTGAAGGCCCCGCCGGAAGCGGTGTGGAAACTGCTGGTTGATGCCACGCATTGGTCACGCTATTTCCCTGCCGAAGACCAGGTGGAGATCCTGTCCGGCGAACCGGAATTGCAGTTGGGCACGCGCTACCACCGGGTGACGGTCGGCTACCCGATGTCACTGACGGTGACCGAGTGCGTGCCGAACCGTCGGCTGGCATGGGCGACCACCGTCGATGGCGACGAAACGGATTCCAGCGCTTACCACGGCTGGGTCATCACACCGATGGCCGAAGGCTGCCATGTGCTGACCGAAGAGACACAGCAAGGCGAATTCTTCCTCGACGTGATCGGCCGCCAATATCCCGGCGCGCTGTATCGCTATCACCAGGATTGGGTCGAACGCCTCGCACATGCGGCTGAAGCCGAAGTGGCGAAGAAAGCAGACTGACATTTTCAACATTCGAACGGAGAAAAATTCCATGCACATCGAACTGAAGGGCCGCAAGGCCATCGTCACTGGCTCCACCGCCGGTATTGGTCGCGCGATTGCCGAAGGACTGGCGCGCTCCGGCGCGGCGGTGGTGATTAATGGCCGCACGCAGGCGCGCGTGGACGCCGCGCTGCGCGAAATGCGCGCGCTGTTGCCGCTCGCCGAACTGGATGGCATCGCCGCTGACGTCGCCACGCCGGATGGTTGCGCGGCGTTGATCGCGCATGCGCCGGACGCCGACATCCTGGTCAACAACGCTGGCACCGCGCGCCCGAACAATTTCTTCGACCAGGTCGATTCCGAATGGCTGGACCTGTTCCAGCTCAATGTGTTGAGCGGCGTGCGCCTGGCGCGCCACTACATTCCTGAGATGACAACGCGTGGCTGGGGTCGCGTGGTGTTCATCAGCAGCGAGTCGGCGCTGAACATTCCCAGGGAAATGATCGACTACGGCGTAACCAAAGCCGCGTTGCTCGCGGTGTCGCGCGGGCTGGCCGAACTCGTCGCTGGCAGCGGCATCACCGTCAACGCGATACTGCCCGGCCCGACCGATTCGGAAATCCTGTCCAACTGGATGAAGACCACCGCGCAGGAACAAGGCATCACGCCAGCGCAGGCCGAGCAGAACTTCCTGAAAACGATGCGCCCGACCACGCTGATCCAGCGCTTCGCCACCACAGAGGAGGTCGCCAACATGGTGGTCTATGTCGCTTCGGAACAAGCCTCGGCGACGACCGGCGCGGCCTTGCGCGTGGATGGCGGCGTGTTGCGCTCCATTGCCTGAGGGTCTGAGGGGGGAATCCTGGCGATGGATTACTGCGCTGGAACAAGGCATGGCGGATAACGGAAAGCTGATGGCCGGGCACATTCAGCACATGACAACTGGCGATTTTGCGATGGCCTGTGGGGCAACTCTCTGGCCAGCGTAAAGGGTGACGCGCAGACGGATATCACCGGCAGACAGTCCACCACCGTGGCCGGGAATATCAGCGTTGAAACTGCCGGAACACTGACGGAGAAAATTGCCGCGCTGCGTAAATCCGTGGCCGCTGGCGGTCAGCAGGTGATTGGCGCGACTGTCCATATCGGCAGCGAAAGCGTGAACACGCTGGCCATGATGCTGGACACCATTGATTTGCTGGCAGACCTGGCGCAGCAGTGCGCGAGCCACACCCATCCCGACACCGGCACGCCGACCAACGCCAGCGCCTTTACGCAGACGGCTGGCAAAGCGGGGCAGACCCGCAGCAAATACCAGGGCATCATCGCCTGATCCCCTCCCGATAGCCCGCGCCCTGCGGGCTTTTTTGTACCCCTCACCAGACGCGCTACAGCGCGTTCTGAGCGCGTCACGCCTCGCACCATTACCACGCACCCCGTCAACACGATCACACCCGTCCCGCTTCGCTGACGCAGTCACGCGCCGACAAAATAAAGCCGCCGCAGACAAAAACGGCACTACACCGCACCCGCCTGCGGGTTTTGGATCAGGGAAATTTTTCAGTTTAATTTTTCTACAAATCACACCGCCAGCCCTCGCCACTGCTGGCGGCTTGCGGGAAAAGCCAGACTGAAAAGATTGAAAAGAATTTCAGGTTTTTTCAGTTTTGAAGATCAGAGGAGAGTTTATCTTGCTTTGTAACTACCAGAAAAAAAAGAAAAAAATAATTTTAGGTGAATTGCGAAGATCGTTTTATGCGTGTGGAAAACCGATGCGTGAACTGGAGTGATCACGGCAGACAAGGGTTACCAAGCGGTTAGGATAAAATGTAGAAATGAAATTTTTTCGTTATCGTATGATGTAAATGCTTTCGCTTGAATCCATAAGATAAGTAGTGCTTTGATGATAGATAGCAAGAACATAGTTTACCAATTTCTAACCATGTTTAGGACACCATAAGTCTCAATGAAAAGGTGCTTAGATGAATATTCAGAGGATAAAAATGGATAATGAGTTCGAACGTTTTATGAAATTTGAAGCACAGAACATAAATTTGACATCTCCAGCTATAGAAAAAGGATATTGGACAAGAGATAAATTGAAAAATGTCAGTGTAGGTGATGAAAATCAAGATATCATTTTTCATGCGGTGGGTATGGCTTTGTCTCAATGGGAAACTCTTGAAAATGAGATGTTCAGACTGTATTTGGTTTTTTGCAGCTCTGATAACGCTATAACCAGTACTGCATTAAGGCGTGCTTTTGGGACAATTGAAAGTAGTGACGGGCGTAGGAAAGCCCTGGAGGAGGCAGCGCGAGTTTACTTCGGGGATCATAACTATCCATGTGGAATAGCAAAGCCGTATAAACTTTTATTTGAATCACATAAAAAGGCGAGTGAGAGACGTAATGAGATAGCTCATGGGGTCGTACGTTGTTTTTGGATTAATAATGAAAACAAAGGAAATTTTCTTTTGCCTGCCTCGTATAATACTGGGCGTAACTCAACCTTCATGGATAGTTTAAATGAAGATAATGGGGGTCCATTCATGACCGAGTACTATAGATACACATCGCGAGAAATCTATGCTATTGCTCAAAAATTCGCCGAGCTAAATGCTTTTATTTTAAATTGTGTAATTGCAGCTGGGAAAGTCGAAGGACATTTAAAAATTGAATTAGCACATCTTACTCAGAAAACAATAGAAAAGTAGGTGGGGCTTATTAAATAAGAGTAAAAGCTAAAAGGCGGTGCTTTCTAATGATATGGTTGCATGAAGGTGGCCAGGATGTGTGCTATCTGAATCATCCTCTCTATTAACACCGAAGCCAACCGCCGCTGTTTCCACCACCAACATGTACTCTAGATCTGTTAGTCGTTATTCCAGGTGTTTACACCACATTTCGAGCGGGTTTCCAGATACTGAGAAAAGTTTTTTCATTCTTTGCATTTAGTGAGAGGAGATCTATAAAAATTCCTTTTGGATACAGAAGCCGCGATCCGTTGCACTGTCATGGGAATTATGTGGGGACGAAAAGGGGGCACTGACCGCCAAAATGAAAAAGCCACTTAGTTATAATGTGGCTTAACTTTTATTTTTAAAACTAATTTTTTAACTCTTCTTGGGTTTTAACCAACGGCCAAGTGCTTATGAGTTACATGTTAAATAAGTTGCTTAATTAGTCCTTTTTCTCTAATCGTGATAAATAATCGTAAGCGATCATTATTTGTGCTTGAGTTTCAGCCCTAACTTTCATAATGTTATTATAAAGTGAATCTATTACTGAGCTATTTAGGACATTCAAGCCGTCAATGCGTTTTTCTATTTCAAAACCAAGTAATTGAAGTAAATTAATATTTCCTTTTAATGAGTTTGTTACTTTATAATAAAGCTCAGAGTCTATGATGTTTAGTAATTCTATTTTTTTCAATTCTAGGTCACTTAATATTCTAAATCCTTCAGTTACTGTTTTCTCGGCTGCTCCTATGGTGTGTTTTATATGGTAAAGAAGTTCGTAACCTTCGTTGTGATTGTATTTTATAGAGTCTAATTTATTTATTTTTGATACATCTGTTTTTGAGTTTGCATTTTTCTCATTGAAAAATAATGACCAGTAATTTTCATCTTCTTCTGATGCTGTCCTGTTATCTCCGGTAATTAATGGTTTGTTAGATAGCTCTTCGACTTCTTTTAGTGAAGAATCACGAATTATAATGTCCCGTAAATTATTCTTTGCTTCGTGTAGAAAAGTTATTTGGCTAATCATTCTGAAATTTTCAATATTAGCGGCTCTACATATTTCAGTTTTAAGCGACTCTAAGGGACCATGTGTTTTACCAGAGATTGAATACCACCAATCAGGCTTGTTGTCGTCACAAACAAATATAACGTTTTTAATTTCTTCCGATTTTGCCTTTTCAATTAATTGCATCCACAGATATAAATCGCCATATTTGTCTTGAAGTTTTATGCCAGAAAAATAAGATATGCTTTCTTTTGATACATCTTTAAAACCAGGAGCCTGTTCTCTATCGTATCGTTGCTTACCCTGTTTATCAATATCATCGATTTGTTCTTGTGTAGGGATTGGCCCGATCTTATCAAGAATTATGGAGTCAATGCTGTCACGGATGAAATCATGGTTAGAAATTGATTTTTTTGATTCTATACGTGGTTCAATTTTACTTTCTATATAACTATCAATGGATTTTTTTATTTCTTGTTGTAAATCAGAGAATTCATCACTCAGACTGTTGTAAAGATGTTTTTTTATACCTACAGAAGATAATATGTTCTGAGTGCCAATTTTCTGTAGCTCACTTTTTATTTTACTTAAGCTGTTTATACTCCCTTCAATGATACTTCTCCTTCCTCTTTGATACTCATACCCGACTTGGAATGGTATCCAGCTTCTTGCTTCTAATGCCGTCATAACACCGAGTATATCTTCTCTTGTATGATCCTCGCACCTGTAAAGATTAAACAGACAGTTTGTATCAAACACAAATAATGTCTGGGCTGATGACCAAATATTGCTCAAATTTTCGTCATTTGTACTATAAAATCCATGAAAAATTGACTTCATGAGATCACCTTGTATGTAAGATGCAATCGGTAAAACGGAAAGTTAAGAGCGCTAGGTAATTATAATCAGCTTTTCTGACCGGTTAAACAATGAGGAAATTATGAAAAGGCAAAACAGAAAATTCATGCGACATAATTGAGATACTGATATGGTGTTTTTGTTATATGTTATTGATTTTTTTATCATAAATTCAAGCGGTATTTTATTACTATAATCCCTTTTAGGGACAAAAAGTCTTTTAAGAAAGTTTGTGAGTGCCTTCCCATTTCACTTAATCAGATGCTTTTTCATACGCCATCGTAAATGGACATAGGCGCTGATCTATACCCAATCACTCAGCACATCATAGTGGTAGGCCAATTTCTCGGTCTTAACGGCCACTCATATTTGTCATGCCCCAGGATACCATCATGAGGGGAGAGTGTTGGCTGCATTCTATCTCTATGGACCGCAGTGGACGTAAAGTGGACATAGACAACAAAAAGGGGCTACGCTTTCACGTAACCCCTTGTTTTAATTGGTGGGCTGGCGGAGTCTGAATTGGTTTTGTAATGAATTGAATTTATTTGAATAAATGCTAGTTCAACTTTTCTTGGGTGCCTATTTAGGTGCCTAAAAGTTTTTTCTCCCTTTGATGAGAAAAAGAAGGCGAGATAAAGATTTTGCATGGTGATGTCAAGTCGAGTAGCCACTGGAAACAGAATGACCGCGATCAACTGACATGCTTTGCCACTTCAATTTTAAACTCTTCTGGATAAGATTTACCGCTAATGGGCATCTCTCTTCAAGTCATCTTTCATGACTCTGAAGTGTATGTTGAACCCGCTGCGATTTAATACAGTTTTTTGCCAAAGGAGTCGAACTTCACAAATAAATGTTGATTATGTTCCAGTCTTTAGGCAAAACGAGTAGTAAACTGTGAGCAACACACAGCACAGCCATTGAAGAATTGTTGCGACCTCACCTGAAGAAAAGTTAAGCCCATAACTCTAAAAATTTCCGCCAGAAAATACTGGTTATGCACATAACGTACTGATCTCAAATATGCACAACTAAGGAGCAGTAATCGTGAATGCTAATGGACCTTCAGTGCCATCTGATAACGATGAAGCAGATACCTTCCCCGCTTCCCAAGATAAGAAGAACGTGCCAGCCATCAACATAATTAAAGTTCGTGATGATCACTATCCGTTACAGTTCGTTGTTGATGGAAATCAGACTACTAAATATAAGTTGGCTGAAGATATTGAAGCTTCTTGGCTAAGCTCTGATTGTTTTGGTATTAAAGAGTTACGCAACCGTATTGAACCTTGGCTAACGTCGCTGTTTCAGTCAGAGCACCTTTCCCTATTAGCTGGTTCCGGCTTAACACACGCGATTCACTATCTAGCTGCCGGTAAAGGGGCGGCAGGCATGAACACTCTGTCACTTAGCGGCCATCGCAACGAAATTAATCAAGCAGCAGAGAAAGCAGCCTTCGCAGCAGGGCGCAAAGAAGGCAATCTAGAAGATCAACTGCGAGTTGCTAATGAGTTACTTCGTGGGTTTGAGATTTTGCAAAAAAAACCTGAGGCTGAAGCTCTTCGTGCAGAGCTCAAAAGCGGTATGCAAGATTTCGCACATTCAATTCTGAAGAGTGAAGAAGGTATTGCGCTTGCTGAAGAACACAAACGAGAGCAGGCATTCAATACTCTCATTACTTTTCTGATGAGTTTTGCCAGCCGTACCGGGGTACGGGATCGCCTAAATATTTTCACAACAAACTATGATCGGCTCATTGAAGCTGGCGCTGAATTGGCTGGATTGCATTTATTAGATCGTTTTTTGGGCAATTTGATGCCTATTTTCCGTTCATCACGTTTAGATTTAGATATGCACTACAATCCGCCCGGCATTCGTGGGGAGCCACGTTACTTGGAGGGGGTGGCTCGCTATACCAAACTGCACGGTTCGGTTGACTGGGTACAAACGAAGAAGGATATCCACCGTATTGGCTTGCCCTTCGGCGCGGAAAGTACAGAACCATATTTAAAAGCACCAGGTCTTGCCGGAGCCACAGCTCATCAATTGATGATTTATCCTAATGCTGCGAAAGACAGAGAAACTGCCGATTACCCTTATGTTGAGTTATTCCGAGATCTTGCTGCTGCAGTATGCCGTCCGAACAGCACATTAGTAACCTATGGCTACAGTTTTGGCGATGAGCATATCAACAGAGTAATCCGCGATATGCTGACTATTCCTTCCACACACTTAGTGATCATCTCGTATGATGATCCTCTTGACCGCATCATGCAGACATACGAAGAGATGGGAAGACCATCTCAGATAAGCTTGTTGATTGGACCTGCATTAGCTGACATAGCAATCTTGACTGAAAATTATCTCCCCAAAGCTGCTATTGATAAAACAACTTTCCGCATGAGCGAGTTACTCAAACAACGATGGGGAACGTCAAATTTAGAGGATAAGAAGCCGCCTGAGAACGGGATAACAGAAGGGGCACAATGATGAGCTTATCTCCTTTGGCATATGCTGATTCGCTACGTATTGGCTCAATAGATTTCGTCGCTCCCGATGAAATTAGGGTGCTAATAGACATAGAAGCTCCAGATGGTGTTGCCCTCAATACCGGTACACCACGTCCATTTCCTCGCATTAACGGTTACGTGCTGATTCCCGGTGATGAGGGGCATCTAGTTGCCCAGATCGAATGGATTACGATAGAACGTTCTCAATACCCTAAACGTAAGGGGATGCAAGATTTTGGATTAGTGGACTTACCTTATCCATTGCGCAAAATGAGCTTAAATCCGCTTGGAGTGTTAGCTTATGAAGGTAAGGATGATCACGGTAAGGAAATTTTCCATTTTCGTCGTGGTGTCGAAAGTTACCCTACTGTGGGTGATGTAGTCGTATTACCTACTCCCAGCCAATTGAGAGCAATTGTCGAATCCGGTGACAACCGTAGGATTAAGATTGGTACAAGCCCTCTGGCTGCCAATGCTGAGGTTAAAATTGACCCAGATCGCCTGTTTGGCCGCCATTTAGCAGTACTCGGAAATACTGGTAGTGGAAAATCCTGCTCAGTTGCGGGATTAATCCGTTGGTCCATGGACGAAGCTCGTAAAGCACGAGCTGGAGCGGACCCGAATGCCCGCTTTATCGTTCTTGATCCAAACGGTGAATATGCTCACACCTTTTGCGATATGAGTAAGGTTCGCGTGTTTGCGGTTGAACCAAGCGACGCTATTGAGCAACTGCAAATACCAATATGGTTCTGGAATACTGCTGAATGGGGCGCTTTCACTCAAGCCAGTACTAAAGTTCAACGCCCAACGTTGATTCAGGCATTACGTTCGGTTCGGGACGGGGGATTAACTGGCGTTGTTACCCATAGTCATGAGATGCGTCGTTATTTACGTACACTGGTAAGTATTTTATTGCTGGTTCGGAATTCTGGTAGTCCATGGGCAAACTTTCCCCATCCGAAGAACTTCTTTGAGAAGCTCAAAAAATGGCAGGAAGGATTAGATGATGATGACTCCTTTACGGAAGTCGAGAAAGCTAAGCTTGATGCTGTTAAGGGCAAACTTTCAATATTAATTGGTGCTCGAAGCGGTCAATATCCAACATACGATTTTACACGTGTAGAAATTGATGAACTTCTTTCGCTGCTGCAGGAGGCGCACACCGTTTTTGGCGGTAATTGTAACGATATACTCCCTATCGATGCTGACGTGCCACGCCCTTTCACTGGTGACCAACTGCTTAGAAGCGTAGAGGCTACAGCAGAATTACTCGGAGTTTCCGAGTATATCGAGACAATGTTAATGCGTATCCGCACAATTCTCTCCGACTCCAGAATGAAAATAGTCTCTGGTGATGCAACCGCTCTGTCATTAGACGATTGGTTAAGTAATTACATTGGTGATAATCAAGCTTCTAACGGAACTGTTACCGTTGTCGATCTATCGTTGGTTCCCGCCGAAGTGGTGCATATCATCACAGCAGTAATTGCCCGAATGACTCTGGAATCCTTGCAGCGTTACCGTAAGTTAAATCACGGTAAAACCTTACCCACAGTACTTGTCATGGAAGAGGCGCATACCTTTATCAAGCGTTATAAAGACGACTCTGAGGATCAGAACTCTGCCGCAATCTGTTGTCAGGTATTCGAGAAAATTGCACGTGAAGGCCGCAAATTTGGTTTAGGGTTAGTGCTCTCCTCGCAACGTCCTAGCGAGCTGTCACCAACAGTACTCTCCCAATGCAACAGCTATCTGTTGCATCGCATTAGCAACGATAGAGATCAAGAGTTAGTGCAAAAGTTAGTTCCTGACAACCTACGAGGACTACTGCGCGATCTGCCCTCACTACCTTCCCGAAATGCCATTTTGCTTGGTTGGGCTTCGGAGTTGCCCGTACTGGTTCAAATGAATGCACTACCTGAACACCATCGTCCAAGATCAGATGATCCGGACTTTTGGGCTGTATGGTCAGGAGAGGGTTTGCCTAAGAATGTCGATGGGAGTTTACAAGAGCGTAATGTAGATTGGAAAAAGATTGCGAATGATTGGCAGCAGAACGATGGGGCAGAACAAGATGATAAAAAGAAAATTGATGAATGATCATTCGCATTCTACAACGTAACATATGGAAGACCATCAACAAGCTACAGGATATGATGGTCGTTAAGCTTGCTTAAGAGGTGAAATTTGTTGTTTTAACAATAATTTTCGCCAGAATAGCCGATCATTCAAGCTGTAGTGGTCGCCCTCCTCAAGGTGCTTTACCCACGAAAGAGCCTCAGTATCCATTGGCGTCAGCATTCCTGATTTCAGCATCAGAACGCACCACATGTTGTGATCTCTATTGGGGGCATAGGCCCTTTCTAACGGCTGTATCAGCCAACAGCTAAAGGAATGCCTTTGTCCTATTGCCCAGTGATCCACTACATCGCCGTCACTGCAGGGGCTCCCTCGGGAAAGCTTATCAAGCTGACGAATCAGTATCCCTATCTGTTTTAGCCCAGAATCACCACTTGTGATGATACGTTCAATGCTGGTGGATCAAATCACATCTGTGTGGCCAGTTAATATCCTTGGCTTCAATTGCCATTAAGTATCTCCATAAATGGAAAATATACGCAATGAAGGCGATTGAGTTTTGTGTACCGGGGCCGGATAGCGTGTAAAGCAGGGTGAAAAAGATGATCGATTAAACCGATCGATTGGTAAAAATTGATCTGCAAAATGAATTATCCAGCCCGGTAGTGCCCGTGATAAATTCCCAAAAACTCATTTAACGTATTGTTTACTAATTTATTTCCTGTCTTCTGGCGGGCGGCCTTGTTTTGTCCTGCGGGCACAGCACCGGAATGCGACAGCAGGTGATGGAATGAAAAGATGTGCCAGATGTAACAAGAAAAGAGGCGTTCTGGACCGGATTTTCGGGCTGGATAAAGAATTCTGCGATGACTGTCTGATGGTGGTTAACCTGGAAATCAGAGAAAAACGAGTGATAACCACACCTGTACAAAAATCACCGGAACGCTCTTCCTGATAATGTTTTTTACCCGGCAGGTTATTGCCCCTGATGGGGTGACGGCTCTGAAGTTTCCCTCTGCTTACATTCCCTTTGTTCAATGAAAATCAGCATCGATATCAGCGTCATCATTCCTGCCTTTAATGCGGCTGACAGCATCGGAGTTCTGGTCCATACACTGCTTGGCGAAACAACGCTCAGTACTGAAATCATTGTTGTGGATGACGGTTCAACCGACGAAACATGGACGGTACTCAGCGCCATTACAGATGAACGACTAATTCTCATTCGTCAGGAAAATCAGGGTGTGTATGCTGCCCGTAATGCTGCACTGGCGATTCACCGTGGCGAATGGGTGGTGTTCCTGGATGCGGATGACCGGGTTGCGGCAGATTTTCTGCAGGAACGGCTGCGCACAGCCCGCGAAGCACAGGCCGATGTCGTCCTTTTCAATGCCCGGCATACAGACAGCGCCGGACATCTGCGGCATCCCGTTCACCGCAGACAGCCTTACGGTCAGACGCTGACGGGTCAGCAGTGGATACGCCATTGCGTCAGTCAAAGGGAATGGCCGCATTATCTGTGGCTGCAGATAATCCGTTCATCGTACATTCGCGAGCATGACCTGCGATTCCAGGAAGGGAAAAGCCACAAGGACATTCTCTGGACGATACAGCTTGCCGCCGCAGATGGCCGGTTTTATTTCTCTGACAGACAGGATTACCTGTGGGTGAATAACCCGGCGTCAATTACCCACCGCCCGGATTATTACGATATCCGGGCTGTCAGTTATACCGATGTAATTGCGTATATTCTGGCACTCAGCACACAGACGCAGTACCGCTCAGTCAGACGAGCGCTGGTCAGGCATGCGCTGGTGGAAAGCCGTCACTTTCTGGGCCTGTACCGGCGCAGGGTGAGTGACCGGCAGGCGGTCCGGGCGCGTTTTCGTGCGCGGATAGCCTTTCGCCATCTGGTACCCGGCGTGAGCAACCTGAGCGATGTCTTTTTCCTCCTGAAGCTGATCCGCAATATTTATCTGCCCGGTGTCCGCAATACTTCCGCAGCTGTTTCGCAGGTGCGGCGTTAATCCATGGATATCGCAACGCTTCTGGCACGGTCGTGGCAAACTGCGACAACGGGTAATGCATCCATTCGCTCTGCGAGGGATATCGTAGAACACTGGTATGACAAAGGCGGTGACCTCACCCGACGGATCCGGCGATTTATGCTGCGGGAATGCCTGTGGATAGCCGTACATTACCGGGATACCGACGCGGTACTCACCCGACAGTTTCGCCTGCTGGCCGTGTTACTGTATCTGGGCGGTTATTTTCCGAAAGGGAATGCCGGTGGCATGCTCCCGGAGAAATGTTTCATTTTACTGAACGCCCCGGAATTAAGCTCTCTCCTGGCAGATGATGCGGCCCCTGGTGTTCTGGTGGCGTCCTGCCGCACTCTCTTCTACTGCAGACAGATATCTCCGCTAAGGTGTTACCGCCATACCCGCTGTCTGAGCGAACATCTGTATCAACTGATGGAGATCTGATAAAAGCGCCAGACGTTGTACTAGCCCCTGAGGGGCTGATCGCTGACGGTGTCGGCGTCAACGATCAGGGCTAACGTCATTATTTCCCTCCGCTGAATCTGCCACCTGTGATGTCAGTAACGGTTTTATATCCCTTGCGGGTCATCAGCCCGGTAGCCTTCCGGGCGCGGAGCATATCAATGCTGCCGATAAACGGAGACTGCTCTGTCACGCTGAAGCCGTAACGGTCAGTACGCACCAGGTCGTACTTTTCCACGATAAAATTCACCGCGTCACACAGTGAGATTCCTGCATCAATGTGTTTCTGGATCACACTGTCGTTGCCAAACGGTGTGTCGTTGAGGGTAAGGCCGTAGTGTTGCTCCAGCAGATACTTCAGTAATTTTTGCCAGATTTTGACTGATGACAGACGTGACGATGCCGCCCTTTGAAGGGACAGGGATTGTTTTTGCATGGTTTGCGCTCTTTGTTGGCTGGTTTGACGAAGGAAAAGTGTTCGGGGTTTATGCGGTTGTTGCAGATGTCGGATAAATTACGATGTACAGATAACCACAGGAGCCGAGCGTATCGGCCTCACATATCAGCCCTTTTGCGTGGAGCGTGATGCAGCGCTGAATGTGGGGCGTGAGTTCGTTGCTGGTCAGCATGAGCTCCATCTGCTTCATCAGTACCGGAAATGACTGGTCCAGATGGCGTAAATCTGCGTCATTAAATGTCCCGGTAATGTTGGCGCGGTCAGCAAGGTAATGCAGGTGATTACCCTCCTGTACCAGCCGTGCACCAAAACACGGCGTGATGTTGCGTCTGAGGCCCCACCAGGGTTCCGCGATGATATGGTTGATTACACGGGTTGCTTTCTTCATGTAAGTACTCCTTAACGGTGAGTTAATTCAGGGTGACGCTGCGCAGGATCACATACGGACCGTTGCGGTCCTGTCGGCGTTCAGCAAACACGGCCAGCACACCCCGGATATCCTGCACTTCCCTGCCGAGGTAATGGCAGATACTGCCGGACCATTTATATTTTCCGGTACAGAAGCGAAACAGCCGGGACTCAGAATGCTGGCGGTATATCGCCATTGCCTGACGTTTGCTGATGATTTTCATTGTTATTCTCTCCCTAAAGCCAGCCGCGCTCGGCAAATGAGACGATGTCCATGCCTCCCACGACCAGGTGGTCCAGCAGGCGGATGTCTACAAGGCCGAGTGCCTGTATAAGGCGTTGCGTGATAGACCGGTCTGCTTGGCTGGGGGTGGGGTCACCGGAAGGATGGTTGTGGGCGACAATCACCGCCGCCGCATTGAAGTACAGGGCGCGTTTGACAGCCTCGCGGGGATGGACTTCGGTACTGCTGATGGTGCCGGTGAAGAGGATTTCATGAGCAATAAGGCGATGCTGATTGTCAAGATACAGCATCATAAACACTTCACGCTCTAGTGCGGCGAGGTGCAGGCGCAGCCAGTCACGGGTGGCACTGGTGGATGTGAAAGGCACACCCGGCTCGCGCAGGTGGTGCTCAAGTAACGATAACGCCCGTTTAACAGTCCGTTGAGTGATTAACGGTAAGGCATTGCATGTCGGGGAAGGCGATATGGGCATGATGCTCTCTGGGGTCTGTGGTGGAAGGTCAATGGGGACAGGGGTTACTGCGGCAGGGAGGGGGACTGCCATACAGCTTATGGGCCACGGTAAAGGCCGGGTTCATGGTTTCGAACCATGCCCAGACTGTTGTGATGCCTGTGCCTGCCGAAAAGTGTAAAAAGGGCACGCTGATAACCACGTCGTCCTCATCCTCTTTGACGGATACCTGTGTCAGCGCGTCCCACAGGGCATCTAGACGGGACAATGCAGCGTATTCCATCTTACCCTCAGTCAATAATGGCGAGAATGGCGCGGGATCCGGCGTGCTGCAGGGGATCCGAATGCAACGGTGAAAGTAGGTTCTGACATTCTATTGTCCTTATATAAAGCAAAGCGCCGTCCGCTGAGGGCTGGCGCTTATGTACGTAAGATGATGGTTCGGAGGTTAATCTGATGTTGCGTGGTGCAGAAGACGGAGATAAAAGATGGTCACGAAGATCATTTCGCGCCTACTCAATCCTTGGTCAATTATTGATGTGATGTCTCTGCATTCGATATGATGTTGGGTAAATTATCGCAAATTATAAAAGTGTTGTGTCGATGTCTCTATTACAGTTATACATATATGATGGTTTAGATCCGAGGGCAGACTTCAATCCCACTGGCTACGCTATAAAATATTATAAGTTGGCTGGGTAGGGGTAATGTAATTCATTGATATTCAAGTTTATTTTGCGTTAATTAATTGATTCTAAAGTGTAAAGAAAATACCCTAGATGTCTTAAAAGTAGTTGGGAGTAAAAAATGGAAGAAAAATTTAAATTAATCAATGAGATAGGTTCTTTGATTGCACCGCTCGATGATGGGTATTTACATCTGATTTCGGATATGGCGACTATCCTACAAAGGGAAGTTGAAGTTACCACAGACGATCAAAGCCCATTTGATGAGGATTTTGCTCATCATTTTGCTGGGCTTTTGCTCGTCCATCACGCTTTGTCTTCAGAAGCGTTTACAAAAGACAAGTTTGAACACGCTATGGTTCGGGTGCTAAATGAATGCGGGCAAAATGCTGCATTGTCTAGAAGAGGAAATCCGGGAGAAGATTTGACCGTCAACGGAGAAAAATGGTCACTCAAAACACAAGCCGATAGACAGCTGAAAATGGATGCCTTGCATATATCAAAGTTTATGGAGTTAGGAAAGGGGGAGTGGACTGCTACTATTGAGTCATTATCCGGGCTACGGCAACGAATGTTTAATCATTTGGAAAACTACGATAGGATTTTCTCTCTTAGATTCAAGGAGATAGGTGATTATAACTATTATGAGCTCATTGAAATACCAAAACGCTTACTATTGGAATCTGTAAATGGTGAGTTAACGTTGTGCACAGAAAGCAGGCAAGTCCCTATGCCTGGTTACTGTACGGTCTATGATGATGTGGGCTATGTAAAATTCAAACTTTATTTTGATGGCGGAACTGAGCGCAAGCTTCAAATAAAACACTTAGACAAATCTTTGTGCCATGTTCGCGCAACTTGGAAGTTCAGACGGTCTTGAGTCTATTCTTGGCAATCTCGGCATATTCTTCATTGAGTTCAATCCCGATCCAATTTCGCCCCGTTTCTTCAGCTACAACACCTACGGTGCCTGACCCGATAAAAGGATCAAGTACCGTATCACCGATGTCACTACCTGCCCGCATACATACATTGACTAACTCTGTTGGAAAAACAGCAAAATGGGCACCTTTAAAACCCTTTGTATGAATATTCCAGACAGAACGTCTTCTTCTTGTTTTTCCATCTGCACTTGGTTCTTGTACAGCATCAATATTGTAGAAATACTTTTCTTTCTTGGAAAACATGAAAATGAACTCATGCACTCTTGTTGGTCTGTCTTTAACAGACTCTGGCTGACCGTTGGGTTTATGCCAGATGATATCTGTTCGCAGATACCAGCCATCATCTTGTAATTTGAAGGCTAATCGCCATGGAACACCAATAAGATCTTTGGGTTTTAGCCCCGGAGGGGTAGGCGGACGGTAGTCCATTCCTCTTGCAGTATTTTTTTTATCACTTTGACGCCATGTTCTTCCACCACTAGTGAAGCTATCACCAATGTTGAGCCAAAAGGTGCCATCATCGGTCAGAACCCTACGAACCTCTCTAAAAACTTCTACCAGCTTGTCGAGAAATTCATTTAGGTCTGGTTCTGCACCAATCTGCTCAGGGATGCCGTAATCACGTAGCCCCCAGTAAGGAGGAGAAGTTATGCAGCATCTAACTGATTTATCAGGTAACTCTTTAAGTTTGGTGAGCGCGTCTCCTATCAAAAGAGTTCCTTTGACCCCCTCATGCTGCTCCTCGGGGAATTCATCATAATTTTCAAAGAGTTCTTGATTGCTGGATCTCATATCTTAACGCTACTCTCAGTCGAATCGTATGGGTACCATGGTGGTGAAATGGATGCGAGCAAGAAATTGTACCAACTTTTCATGATGACCATTAACCTCAGGTATCTGTAAACTTGTCCAGTATTATGTCATTTTGCTATGCAAAGGTCATTCTCTGGAGGCCTGCCGATTGCGTGCTTTTAGAATGAGGTAAGCTGCAGCATATTCTCAGCCATCATCCACAAGGCACGGTTAAGTTTCACATCGCCATCAATACCCTTGATCGCACGAGTATGTGCGCACCTCCCATTTGCATTGTGCCCGTATAGACCGCCTTTAATTAGGTTCTCTTGAATGCGCTGATATGTGGTCCACAGATCATCGCTCTCGTCCTGCCAGCGGCGGGGAGTAAGAATTTGTGCTTCGGTTACTGGCTGGTACTCTTCCCCAAAACGGTATGTCAGCGCCGCTTTAGCTAGTGCATGTTGTGCTGGTGGCGGTAGTTGCAGGGACTGCATGGCGTCGCGTTTCTCTTCCACCCGGTCAAAGACGCTGAGAACCTCATAAGCCCCCTCAATCACCTTCCCGACAACATCACCCCTGTGTGGCACGCGGATCTCGCCAAACGACTGTCCGCAGACGAGCGAATTGGTGCAGACGCTTCTGAATATCCCCGGCAGCAACTGAAAACTCGATGCGCCATCGTGCGAATTCAGAATGATGATTTCCGGCACCTGCTGGCCGTTTATCTGACCGGCACGACGCAGGCGCAGCATATGCTTTGTATGTTCCCGTCGGCTCTGGTCGCGCACTCGTGACTGACAGGCAAAGAATGGCTGGAACCCTTCGCGTTTAAGATTCTCCAGCAGGGTAATGGTGGGTATGTAGGTGTACTTTTCGCTTCTGGAGTCGTGCTTGTCTTCCCCGAAGACGCTGGGGACATGCTGCATCAGTTCTTCGCGGGTTAAGGGACGGTCGCGGCGAATCTGGTTCACCCGGCCAAAACGGCTGGCTAATCGCATAGTTGATTCCTCATCTGATTAATCTGAAGGCATAAAAGCAAAAGCCCCTGCTCCGTGAGGAGGCAGGGGCTGGATGTGTTGTTCTCAATCAACGGATAGGGCGGGCGGGACTACAGCGTATCCAGAATCTTCAGTATCTGCGCCATCAGGGCGGTGATAAGCGCTGTGACCAGCAATGTGACCGCTTCTCTGGCTGTATCAATACTGCTGTCATCGTAGCCTGCCTGACGCAGGCGAATTTCAATAAATTGCCGGGCCTGATGGCCGCCGCACCAGGTCAGTGCTTGGGCCAGGGCCGTCACCAGCATTTTCAGAAAGGTCATAGGGTTTGCTCCGGACTGCCTGGCGGCAGCCCTCTGGTGGAGTGAAGATTTCTTTGAGGAAGCTGATACAGGAAAGTGGCTCAGTGGTAGGTGTAACGCCATCCCCCCTTGTCAGTGGTGACGACGACTTCTGAAGCCACGCAATTATTATAAAAACTCACTCTGACGGACTGCCCGTAGCGCAGGGTGGCAGGCAGAATGGTTTCCTTATTTTTTGAAGACAGGTATTTCTGGTTATCGATACGACAGTTACCGCGGTTAACGTCTACGTTTTCAACTTTGATACTGTCATCCAGTGAGGTGACCACGACAGTGACGTAGCGTGTTCCGGCAGGGTGAATGTTGTTACTGGTTTCCACTTTGATGGGTGGCGCTGGCTCTGCCAGCGCCTGGGCTGACAATGCAAGCAGTGCGGATACCAGCATGTGTTTAAATTTCATAAACTGTTCCTTTTAAAAATAACGTAATCAACAGCCGTTAAATTCAGATACAGGCTAGAGTGCATCTTTACCCACGCAGCCGTGTGTCCCTAATGCCGGTAGTACCTTAGCCGCACCGGCCAGCGTGAATGTGGCAGGCTTAACACCGTCTCCTGTCACTGAGACCTGCTTGCCATTACGTAACTGAGCCCAGGCCAGCGCCAGGTTATTACCGCCCACGCGACTGCCAGATTCGCTGATATCAATAAGTGCTCCACCGTCGATACTGACCTGAAGGCTTTTATCTTCATCCATACTGACCTGATGTCCGCTGGCGTCAGTAAACATGACTGTCGCAGGTTGCGAGCCGTAATCCTCGCAACTCAGAGACAGCTGCGACTGACCTTCCCCGTTGATAACAAACTCTGATACTCCCTGGCCCCATCCACGGGTCCAGGTATCCTGACTACCAGATGCCTGTGCCATAACTGGCAGCAGACTGCCTGCCAGTACCAGGGCGCTGAGTGATACACTTTTCAAGATGAACTCCTTCTGTTAGGGAAATTGGGGGACTGACGAATGAACATGCGGGTTCATTCCCGTATGAGCCCACTGATGTACTGAAAATGCGGCAGGGCCTGAATAAATCGCGGGTCTTCAAAAATCCGCCGGATATGGCTGCTTCTGGTAAATCCCCCGATGGTCATGACCACATCGGTGATGGCTGAAAGGGTAAATACCTGAATCCGCTCGCCAGTCACTGCTGTCAGGTACCACTCGCCTTCCAGACAGATAAGCCGGTAAGGGGCAACGGCGGACTGATGGTGTCCGTGGTGCAAAAAATGAATGCGGCGACTGCTGATGATGGCCTGGATAATGACCTGGAAACCGCCAAACAACGCCGGAGCCTGATGGGGTGGCGCATTCCAGATAATGCAGGGGGAGTCCTGACCGTTGTCGAGCAGGACCGACAACAACTTAGGGTCAAGTGCCGGAAAGTAATGTGCCACCCTGGTTATTTGGGCAAAACGGATAATGTCGCTGTTGGTACGAAAGGGGCCACGGGCATCCCGGAGACTGACGTGACCGTCGATATATTCCGTGTCGATATAGCGCAGTCGTTCACGCAGGTCACGCTGAACGGTACGCTCAGAGACGCCAAACTCCTGAGCAAGTTGCCTGACATTGAGCGTTTCTCCCATAAAGAGGCGGCTGACCAGTATGGCGAGACGGCTTGCCAGGCGGTCATAGCGTTGTTCCTGTTCAGACATGAGGGATGCTTCCTGCGCAAATAGCAGCCTGTCGGGGCTGAAGGTTAAAGTAAAAAGTTGTTAGCGGGAAAGGTGCTGCTGTCTCAGCCAGGACACAATGATGCAGGCGGGTATCGTGACCCGATAAGCCGGACCAGTGTTGCCGGAAATCATCCACGCTGAACTCAGTGCGATGGCAAGAGGACCTGCCAGTACGGAAAGTGTGCGTGAAGCGACCACAACCGTTCCCCAGGTGGCAATACCGCCCAGGGAGGTGATGACACTGGCAGACAACATCGTTGCCAGCTCGAGCGCAGCCAGCGAGGAAGTCCGTATGGCAGCCTGAACGGCGATAAGAATGAGTTGGGGCGTGGGGTTTGTCAGATCCAGATGCATATTGCGGGAAAAAGCAGCCAGCTCTTCCGGTGACATCTGATCCAGGCTCTTTTCCAGTACCTTCATCAGCAGAGCAAGCTCAATGGTTTCGGTAGTACTTTTTTGGTTGTAATTCACATCAAGCTTGTCACAGACATCAACGAGAATTTCCCGATAGGTCACGCCTTGCCCCAGCCGGACCAGACTCGCCAGGGTATTTGCGCCGTAACGCTGGAACTCAGCGGCTATCAGTTGCCAGTAGCGGCGATGGTCTGGTGCCAGCAGACGAAACTCCGGGGTACTGGTCAACCCCTCTGTCCAGCGAGTGTCGCCGTCGCGTGGGTCAGTGGTCAGGATGGAAACCAGAAGTTGCAACTCGTCATTGCTGCACTGGCCCAACAGATTCAAATCAGGGTCATTACGGTAGACAGCCATTATCCGTCCTCAGTCAGTGTGATGTGAGGTCACACTGTAAAAGGGGCTATTGCACGGATGTGTCATCGAAAATGGTTAATATATGCTCTATAAAAATGTATACGGACAGGGCGTGTCTGGAAATATCGAGGACAGAACCAGCTATAATAGTTTTTATCGTATCTGAATATTATCAATATAATGATGATTTGTCAGTTTGGCTGTTTCCCTGTTTTGTACTGGTTCATGGTGATTATGTATTTCTCAAATATTAATGAACTTCCATTTTTTTTGTTATTATGTATTGTTTCGTGGTGTTTGGTAACCTATGCTTTTCACTTGGATGGCTAACGCCGATTTTAATTCCAGTGCTATAGTTTATTTGTGGGTGAATAGTTGAAATATAAATGAAGAACTCACTGAGTAAGATGCATGGAAAGTGTTCGTTAGGATCGGAACAAGAAAGGTGGTAAAGCGCATGATGATGCCACCTTTCGAATTTGTTAAATCTGACCTCTTTGCGTTAACAATAGGCCGGTTTTGTCCATTTTTAAGTTGAAATAAAGCCGGTTTTAGCTGGTTTTAGCTATCCTCAGTAAGGTGACAGATGCTAGTACGCAACTTAGCATTAGAATTGATGAGGTAAGATTAAAGCCCCATGTTTGTCCAGTGGTGGCACTGTGAAAAATGTGTTGTAAAATAAAAAGCAGGCTTCTTGATTATGCAAGTCAAGACGAAAATGATGGGACATATACTGGTCCAGAGTGCTTTGATAATATGCATGATTCAAAGTCTCTTTTTGCCTGGCACGTTCCATTACGTCTTCGTGCAACCCGGAAAATATCTCAAGTAAGTTATCAGCATCTCCATTTAACATGGCATGAAAAGCAGCGACAGAAAATAACTCATTTGCAGGACCAGCAAACAGCCAGTGACTACTTTCAATATGATTAATAGATTCCCCTAAATCCCAGAGTTCCAGGCGCGATGATTCCTCCTTTAAAAGTTTTAGTAAAGGTGGGTAAGCATAAATATCTGTACCAAACAGCCTGCGTGATACACTAGGGTCTGCAAATGTAATATGTTTAACTGGGTTTAAAGCTTCCTGAACTTCAACCTGGCTGTATTGCTCTGTGAGCGATTTCAATAGTGTAGATTTAACAGGCAAGAATGAACCTGCTGCTTTTATGCCGCAGAATGTTCTTCTGGCGATACAAACAGGTACTGAGTCCTTCATCATTCTGTTAATCAATGATGGAGCGATAATGATGTTGCATGTGGTATTGGCACCTCCTTTGGAATTGGGGTAAATATGGCATAATTCCAGCTCCAGCCAGGGGATTGGACGTTTTACTGCTCCACCGGATGAGTCACAAACCCTATATCCGTTTAGCGTGTTATACGCCTTCTGGTGGCCTGCCTTACGCTCGTATAACCTGATGAGTTCCGCAATATCCGCCGGACCGGTGATACTCCCCAGCCCGAGGGGGTTATTCTTCAGCATAGACTCCACGTTGATCCAGTAAGAATGTTTTACCAGACTGACAATGGCATCGTCATCTACGAGCCTTCTGTCTTTATTACGATGCTCAATACAGCAATACCGTTGATTACGAGTACCAGACAGACTAATACCACAGGATGGGTACTGACACGTCAGCCCCCACCTTTGGGCTCTTTTAGCTGCATTAGATAGCTTACCCTGATAATGTTTTGGGCATAAGCGCAGTTTCCGCTCATCAGGTAATTCACCAATTGAGAGCGTACAGTTATTTCTTTTACAAATAGCCATAATAAGACTCTTATCACAGTCAATCATGTTGCATGATAAATAAAGAGCTACTCACTAATCATGATTATGATTTATAGTATTTTTAATACATCGTTAGTAATTAAGATGTGTATGTCTCAAATGAGGCTGAAATACACTAGCGATTTAATAATCAATTTATTATTAGTACTCTTGTTTATCACGTGTTATTGATAAGTGGACAGCAGATAACGCTGTATTTATGGTCGTTCGGCAATAGTAGTTGATGATGCCAGATGACGTTTCAGCAACCACTCATCCAATTCAGACTCAAGCCAGCCGACAGATTGCATGCCCAGGCGACGTTGTTTAGGGAATGTGGCGTCATATCGTGGTGACTTGGGGTTAATCCAGTCGTAGATGGTAGAACGGGCTACACCTATCTTGTTGACAACGCTAGACATACGAAGGATTTTAATGTGTTGAGAGTTCATACCGATTTGTTCCTTGTTGGCCCTGTATGGATGGGGCTAACTTTACCGAGAGGGCAAAATGGGATCCAGATATGTACCAAAAGTAAAAAAAAACTGTGGAATACGACGTTTTAAGAGAGGTTGGCATGACAGACGATAGTGTTCTGGATGGCATTTTTGATTCAGTAAAGAAGGAAGCTGAGCGTTTTATGTCTTGCTTCAGCGGTAGTCATGATGATGTCAGTAGTTACAATGAACTCCGTGACCGGTGCGAGAGTAAAGCAAAAGAAAAAATCAATAAATTCAAGGAGGAAGGCGGCTATATCATGGGTGATAATTTTGAATGCATGCTTTACGATGCTAATTTTTCTGCACAATGGAATGGAAAGTTTGGAACGTATCTTGCCATTGCATTCTTCTTTTACCACTGGGGGCAGTATTGTTATTCCTCTGGGCACCGGCGTGAAGGATTGCTATTTATGGCAAGAGCAGCTGGTTGTGGTGGAGTCTGGCAGGGGGCTGGGCTATATGCTGACCGTGTAGAGACTGCTGAATTGGCGTTAAAGAAAAAGCAAGATCATGGAAAGAAGGGAGGGGAGGTGACAGGCTCGGCTTTAACACCCGCACGGGATGAGTTGAAACGGTTACTTAAAGTAAACTGCCCAGCAGAAGGATGGAAAACTAAAGCCGCAGCCATTGGCGCTGTCGTAGGTCAGCTTGAGGTTTTTGTTAACAACCACAACAACACCAACCACAACAAAATAAATTTGAAAACCGATAATCTTTATAATGCAATATTAACATGGTGTAAGAGATATGATGATTTACGAAATGTATTGGAGAGTTCGTTACAAAAGAACATGAAAAATAACCGCGTGGATTGATTTTACCCAAATGGACGTTGGCATTGTGGTGAAGGGGTACATTTAAACAGCCGAAACCGGTAAGTATCCGCCTATGAGCAACTCGTTTTTAAAGATGAAATCCACGCGCCTTCATAGAAGGCGGAGCTTTAACCAAAACTGTATTTGCTCAGACTTGAACTGACGGTTTTCACTGGCAGCACATAATCAAATCTGACAGTGTGCTTTGAGCGAGGAACTGACATATAATTTTTAGAAACTATGCGGATTAAAACGTCAAGATGATTAATTCCGAACTGCCTGGCGTCTTCACTGGACATTATTTCCGTATGTGCTGATGTGTCTAAGTTAAAAAGCACGAACTGTGCGCTGCACGGGCTATCAACTCGGCAAGAAGTGGCAGAGGGGCACCAGATGTGGTTTATGCACAGAGGTCGGGGGTAAGTGGCTGATAACTGGAGATAATACGCTGAATGTCTAACGGCGCGGGGGAGTTAAATGAGGAGCATAAAAAAGGCCGCTAGTGCGACCTTAGAAAACATAGCGTACTACTAGTTGTACGTGATATGAGAATCTAACACTTCTCCAGTATCATCTACTTCGTCAGTGTGAATGGTGACATTATTTTCACGCTTACAGCGCCAGCAGATGAAATTGGCTGAGTAGGTGTAAGAGGTTGTGTGGCTTCCAGATGAACCATTGCTACTGTATTCTACATCGTCAACGTTATTTTGGGCGTCACATTTCCCACAAGCAATTTCCATTTTATATCCTTTTTATCATATAGTTATACAGGTAATGATGGTTGTATCTGAACATCAACGCTACCTTTAAGTGGAACGAAAGAAATGTCGTCACACTACCTATTAAGAATATGGTATCAGACCAGATCCCGCGCAGCCAGCAGAACAGGACAGAACGGCGGTTGTGTCTAGGTAAGAGCGGGGATTAAACGAAGAGAACAAAAAAGGCTGCATAAGCAGCCTTAACAACAGATAGCCGCTGCTTAAAGCAACTTAGCTAAAATTTCAGTTACGCGATGATGGTGACCAAACAAGATAGCCTGTAAATCAAGCTGAAATTTGCTCGGCGCACGTAGCGTCGCGTGCTTTGCAAGAGCATCAGCGTAAAACTGCTGAAGCGCTTTGAGTTGGGAAATGTTCATCATATCCCTCCATAATTGCAGTTCACGGCCGACAATGGATAAGCGAGCATAAAACTGGCTACACCACGAGGACGTGGCTACATTATACCCGAAAAAATATTCTCGTTTCACTTTTGTCACTGTACCGACGTTCTATCAGCAGAGCTGGTCCGAATAACCTGAACGTCCAAAGAGCGCGGGGTTTAATGTGAAAATAAACAGCAGAACGCCTATTCTTGGCACAGAGCTGTGTGTCAGATTAGGTTTAGATCTGTGCCATATCTGTGTCAGGTCAAATCTGAGCTAATACAACTAAACTGCAACTAAACATTGTCTGTATGTTTTTCATCCAGCGAGCCGTATTCCTTTTATCCCCACCTCAATGATAGTTCCGCGATCTGCAGCCATAACGAAGTCAGCCCACCATTGCATCATCGGGCGACGCTGTTCCAGGTAATCGCTGCGGTTATAAGCACGGCGAACCTCATTCTTATCCACGTGGGCCAATGCAGCCTCAATCACATCAGGCGGAAAACCTTGCTCGTTGAGAGCTGTACTGGCAATAGATCGCAAACCGTGTGAAACGAGCACCCCACCAAAACCTGCGCGTTTCAGCGATGCGTTAACGGTTTGACTGTTCATCGGCTGGTTTGGCTTGATGCGGCTGGGAAAGATAAATTCTCGATTTCCACTTAACGGCTTCATCATCTCCAGTATCGCAATTGCTTCATCTGACAATGGAACAGTATGGTCGCGGTTCATTTTCATGCGTGCTGCAGGAATCTTCCACTCTCGCGCTTCTATGTCTACCTCTTCCCAGCGAGATTCAGCCGCTTCGGCAGGGCGGGTAATAGTAAGAAGTTGCCACATGAACAGGCAGCGAGTGGAAAGGCTAATGCTAGCTGTTCGCATTGTCTGCATCAGTTGAGGTAGTTGATCCGGTCGAATGCTTGGCATGTTCTTCTTCTGCGGCTTCTCAAAGGCCTTGCCAATGTTGACACTGGGCACCGCATCAATCAGACCTGTATTTTGGGCATAGATCATGACCTCATTGATGCGCTGGCACAGGCGACGGACGGTTTCCAATGCTCCTCTGGCCTGAACAGGTTGAACGGCTTGAACCAGTGTATGAGCTTTAATATCTGTAACGCTGACGTCGCCAATCGCTGGAAAGACATCTCTTTCAAGAGAGCGCCAGATATCGTCGGCATAGTCCTCTGTCACGCTGGCTTTCTTCACATTCCACCATCGTTCAGCTACGAGCTGGAAAGTATTGGTTTTAGCTTCAAGCGAACTGCGAAGTTGTTCTTGCTGATGTTCCTGTGGATCGATTTGTTTCGCAAGGAGAGAGCGAGACTCTGCCCGATAGTTTCTGGCATCGGCAAGCGTAACTGACGGGTATGGGCCTATGCTCTTTTTCGCACGTTTCTTGGTAACAGGGCGAATGTAGCGAAATTGCCAGATTTTACTTCCGCTGGATTTGATGAGTAGCTCAAGGCCATCACCATCATAGAGAACATAGTCCGCTTCTTTGGGTTTGGCTGATTCGATTTCCTTAACGGATAGAGGTTTGGTTTGTCTTGCCATTGCCGGGTTTCCATAGTTTTAGGCACCTCAAAAACAATAAAGCTTTATGAGGTGCCTAACAAGGTGCCTAAAAGGTTCGGATTTAATTAGTTGGCATCAGACTTCGCGGGACTAATTCAAGGCACAAAAAAGCCCGCAGGACTTGCGCCGTGCGGGCTCTTAGGACTTCATCGGATGACTCTGGTAATCACCGATGGAGAATTTTGGTGGAGCTGGCGGGAGTTGAACCCGTGTCCGTAATTTAGCAACTAACTGAAATATCACTATTTATTTTTAGTTATATTTTCTGCGGCTCATTTACGGCTCCTTTCGTGTCCCGCCACCGACCAGCCTGGGTCTTTTTTCCGTGTTACCGTCGTACTCTTTCAAATACGATCCGTAGTGCCTGAAAAGCATTTCTGGCCCCTTATGCCCCATCTGACCAGCGAGCCAGAAAAGGTTGGCGCCCTGGCTGATATGACGGGTCGCGAATGTATGCCGGGTTTGATACGGATTTCGATAACGTATGCCTGCCTTTCGCAGTGTCGGCACCCAGGCTTTTTTACGGATAGCGTCAGCGCTTGCCCAGGGTTTATTTGTTTTCGGATCCTCAAATATTGTTGCGTCCTTCATGAATGTGAACGCTTTCTGTGACGCCAGCACCGCCATAGCCTGCTCGTTAAGTTCTACCTTACGTGTACCCGCCTTCGTTTTTGTCCCCTTGATCACCCCTACGACACTGGCGCTCTGAACGTGCGCAGTTTTCCCTATAAAATCGATATCACGCCAGCGCAGCGCGCAGAGTTCGGAACTCCGTAAACCAGTCTGAATGGCGAACATGAACAGATTTTCCCACTGCTTATTACCGGCTGACGAGAGAAGGGCATCCACTTCGGCAGGTGAAAGTGGGTCGACTATATAGTCACTGTCAAAATTGGCTTTATCGCTTTGGTACCGGGAAGCGGTAACCAGTGATACCGGGTTAATCTGTAAGACACCATCGGTCACCGCCTCATCAAGGGCAGATCGCAAAAAAGAAAGCTGGTTTCTTATAGTCTTCAAAGTCGTTGAACGGTTCTGAATCCACGTTTTCATCGCGGCCGGTGTTAACTCACTAGCCGGAAATGAATGAAGGTCGCTTAAAGCACTACGGCATTTTTTATAACCGCCAATAGTGGATGGTGATAACTTGCGCGTCTCACATATAGAGAGATATTCATCAAGGTACATTTTTATTGTTTTACCAGTTGCTGCATTACCGAATAATTTAAGTCTCGCTGAGCGAGGAAAATATTCAGCATAAATAAAAGTGCCTCGCTCAATTTTATTATGAATTTCGCCGAGGGTTCTCTCGGCGTATTTCAGGTTTTTATTATTGACTTCCAGATTTGAAAGTGGCTCGCGACATTTAACCCCCTTATACGTGAAAGTAATATTGATCGTCTCACCCTGGCTATGTTTCCTTACGGTCACCCCGCGCGGGAGTTTTGGCGACTCTGCCTTGCCCATTTAGCTACCTCACTCAAATCAATCCATCTTTCCTTTACGCCTTCCACTTTCAAAACCTGAATACCCTCAAACCAAACGCCACGCTGTAATCGTTTGTTGATGGCCTCTGCCGTTTCTCCAGTTTCTTTGCAATACGTCGAGATGGGAACACAGTCGAGGTTCAGCATAGATTCTCCACACCGGCTGCAACCGGCTAACTGACTTTATACGCGCAAGACGAGCAGCCATCGCGGGCGCCGTCGTTGCATTTGACACAAATCTTTGGTTCGCTGGTGGCCGTAGCCAACTGCTTAATGATTCTGGCTGGCACCAGTACCGGCATCGCTATGCGCTGATGCCTGGCCTGATACAGTTCTTCAGCCAGTTCCAGCAGTCTGGCTTTACAGTCCATAGCTTCGGCGCGCCACCAGAGCATGTCATCACGCAAGCGCCGTTGTCGCCGCAATTTCAGTTTGCTGGGCATCAGTCGTCATCCTCGTCCTGATCTGGTTCCTCTAAAGCGTCGCGAAATGCAACCGCTACAACCTTGCCGCCGAAAGCCTCCATGTACGCATGAACTGGAGGCGCTTTACCATCTTCAAACTCAATGACGAATGTGATTCTTTCCACCTCACACCTCCTGCTCAGGCTTGATATGCAGGCGCGGTTCGCCGTCTTTCGGCTCCGGCCACTGGCGTGCCATGTTCACTTTCAGCTTCTCTTCCATCGCCGCAGTAATTTCATCGTCACTGATACCGGCACGGCGCTGAGCATCCCAAAGCAGGAATTGCATATCAGCCCACTCGCTTAAATCATCCGGCGCTTCAGCGGCTTCGATCGCTTCTTTCGCCAGGTGTTTAAGCGGGCCTACCGGGCCGACATTGCCAAATGTTACATGTGACCACCTTGCGTGCGCACGCCTTACAGCTTCGCGAGGACTTACATAACCGACAGTGGTATCAGACTGATGCTCAGGCGCGGCCGGGGCTGCGGCGAGCATTGCGTGCCACTGATGGTCTGGACTCCATACGTCAAAATCACCAGATTCCGCCTCTTCGTTGGCTGTGTGGAATGCTTCACGCATTTCAGGAGTAGGCTCAACTGGCACCAGCATCCAGCCATCCGGCAACGTGTTAGCCGCCGTTACAGGTTCGGCTTTGAGTTGTTCGGAATTACCGAACGACTGCATGGCGGCGCGGCAGGCTTGCCAGGAGTGCCATGCCCGATCTATGAATTCGTTGTAGTAACCACCCATTGATGTGCGCTGACCTTCCACATAGCCCTTAGGCTCGTCAGCGTAGACACACCACCATTGCTCGAACGATTCGCGTTCATCAGGCACAACCACCGGCGCTGCCGGGCCTGCGGCGCGCTCTGCCAGCAGGGATAGGATGTTGCTGTGATGAGCAAGACGCAGGTAATGGAACCACTGATCATCTGTGTAGTGCTCAGTCGCTATCACTTCTGCCGCTGCTTTCAGCTTCAGCGCCAGATCGTCGTTGTTAGTCATGGCCTTCTCCTGTGTTGCCTTTCACCGCCATATGTGCTCGGATTTGTTTAATCAGTTCTTCTGCATCGACTTCAAAGCGTTCCAGCGTTGAACAGCCACCCACCTTATCGCCTGAAATTCGATAGCCGTAATCATCGTTTCCAACGCAAAGCGACAAGCCACCAGATTGGTTGCGCGAAATTTCGACATACACATTGCCCGGGTTTAATTGCTCGCTCACGATTGCACCCCCTTCACCTGCACGGACTGGCGGAGCTGGGCGTTGTGCAATTCAGCAATACGAGCGGTAACGTCTGCCCAGGCAAAATGGAGCCGCTCTTTCTGGCGCATGGATAGTGTCTTATCTTTCATCCGCGTTGCGATGCTGTCCGCGTAACTCTGTAAAGGTTCAGCGCGCAGTTCTGCTATTGCTGCGTCGGTAGCGGGGGCGCGCTGGCGCAGTTTTTCCAGAGCCTCTTCTTGAGTGAGGAACCCATTACCGCCGTCATTGCTGGTCATGTTGCTGTCGAACCAGGCCTGTAAACCGGCAGGTGTCATATCGTCGGGCATTTCGATAAACGCCTCATCGGTCGTACCTTCCAGCCAGTCGCGGGCGCTGCGGATATCACCCTGAGAAAGGCAGAGCAGCGCAGCCTGTGCGCCCATCATGGTTTTATGCATCATCCATGACGTATTCAATTCACGGGCCGCACCATGCAGGTTAAAGTCACTTTCTGCCGCCAGTTTCTGCGCCTGCTCGCGGGATTCACGGATCACGGCATACTGCACATCAAGGCGATCAGCCATGTCGGACATTAACTTCGCTGCTGCTGGTGGCAGGCTAGGCGCTGTAACGCGGGCCTCAGCGATTAATTCTTTGGCGTTCATGCGCATTTGCGGATCTCCATCAGTTCGTTAAAGCGGTTCATGAACAGGGCATAGGCCTGTCCTGGGCGAAGCGGACAAATATCGATGACGTCTGACGCCGGAATTCCTTCGAGCACTGACCAGCGTGTACCGTCGTCGATTTCCAGGTCGCGGCGTTCGGTGGCCAGCATGATGAGGTCAGCACGCTTAACCGCTGGTGAATGCTCACGAGGCAGCCCGTACTTATCGCGGATCAGGTCATCTACCATTTGCTCCATACGGCGATAGTCATGAAGGAGCGCTTTCAGCGGCGCGGGCAGGTCCTGCACATAGGCTTCGGCAGCGTCGTGCATCAGGGCTTCGAAAGCGAATTCAGCGGGAACCAGTTGGCTGCACAGAACCGAGTGCTGAGCCACGCTGTAGAACTCTGGCAGTTGACCGCAATACCGGCAGATATTGGAGAGAGAAGTCGCAATATCTTCGATATCAATGACGTCAACGGTGGCGGTCAGATAGTCAAATTTCTTGCCGGTATAGGTCTGAATAAAGGTTTCTTTCATTGCGTTGTATCTCCTTTGCGCGCTGCAACGCGCGATTTTTGGATGCAAGAATCCCTCGCCGGGTGGCGATAATTAAATTTATTTCGCTTCCAGAAATGCCCCGCACCGGGGGCATTTGCAGCAGAGAAATTAAGCGCCGAAGGTGCCGATAAATGTTTCCACGGCGCTATCTTTAAATTTTTCGACCAGCAGATCGCGGAATTCGGAGGCCATTTCTTCTTCGTAGGTTTCGAGTTGCGTGATACGAAGGACCAGCACCGGGCTGTCGCTGGCAAGAATGCTCATGCGAAGCTTGATGCGGTACTCGGCAAGCCCTTCATAAGGGATGCACTTAAATTCGAACGCCGCCGGCATAATGTCTTTGCTCTTGGCTTCGATGCTTTCCATAACAGACCGCTTGCCGCTGAAGTCCTGATCTTCATATTCCGCGCTGCGGATCGCGTCGATCGTAATTTTGCGAACAGCCGCTGCCGCGCGCTTGGCGTCGATAACTTCGCCGTCGCCATCAAAACCGGTGATGTATTCCGACCAGTCCTCCAGCCATTCGGCCAGTTGTTTCTGGCTGTTGCGATCGCCGTTAATTTTCAGCAGCGCGGTATAAGGTGAGGTGCGTTTCAGTACCAGAACAGCTTTGTTATCTGCATGACCGGGATTTTCCAGCGTGCCCAGGTTGAATACAGATACCGCCGCCATGTTGTCAGCATTGATAAAACAGCGGGTGCCTTCAGCAGCGTAGGCACTGGAGTAACGGACGAAATCTTCAATGCTTTGGGTTTCCATTTTCCCGCGGAAGCGGAACCGGCTGGCGTAAAGCCTTTCCAGACTTTCCACGCCGACATCTTTCGGCAGGGCGACCGCCGGGCAGTCAGCGCCAGCCAGTTTTTCTTCAACTAACTGGCTCAGAACCATATCGCGGATCTGAGTGATGGCGGTTGAATCGACTTGTTGAGACATGGTTTTTCCTTGCGTAAATGGTTAATGACCGGGCCGGTTAGCGCTGGGCCTCGTTTGGCTGACCCTTAAGGGTGAACAGTTGCCCCTGGTCTTCCTGCAATACGGTGAGCTTCCCGCCGCGGTTGACGTACATCGGGGTTTTGGTGGTGTCCTCTTCGGAGGACTTGCCGCGCGGCGTAGGCTTCACGAATGCCAGCTTGTGAACGATCTCAACGCGCTTTTCTTCCATTGAGTTGCTGAGGCGGGATAAGTCAAAGGTCAGGGTGACTTTCCCTTTGTTGCCATTGTTCAGCACACCCAGGGCAACTTCATTCAATGCTGCTGCCACTTTGGTTTCGAACACGCCGCCGTCGAGTTCCCCGAAGAAGTCGGGGATATTGGTCAAACGCTCATTATCCATCGGTCTTACCCTCTTAATGGCGGCAGACACCGCCGGTTAGTATCTCCACACAACACAGGAGAGCATCAGCAAAACCTTCAGTTAGGAAATTGCCCGACGGGATTGGGGAATGAGCCGTCCCGGCGGTGATGCTCTCTTGTGTTGCGTAAAAAATTGCGGCGCCCTCACGGGAGAGATCAGACGCCGCCAAACGACTACCAGTTGGCATTTTTATAGTTTGTGGTGGCCGGTGCTAATCTCCGGCTTACCGATTCCCATCGGCTCATGGTGCATCGTCAACTTTACGCGGCTCACCAAGTACCATTTAAGGCAACTTCCGCTACCGAGCGCATCAGCCTGCGCATTCACCACAACTGGAAGCGCACTCCCGTTTATTCACACCTGCCATCCACAACCGATGAGAAGGAGTGCGCTTTCATGTTGTGTGCTGACCTTACAGCCAGCGCGGTTGGAATGGTTTCGCAGACACGAAGCTTCACCAACTAGGCGGGATCACCATGAAAGAGCCGCCTCTTTAGCCTTTCACGCTCCCCATCTTTCCGGGTAGTCAATGCCTTCAGTCGGGCATGCGACCTTCGGTTATCGCTCCGTCGTCAGCGCCACTGTCCAGGACATTTATAAGGACCGTCTCCAAGTGGTAACTCTTCCAGTCCCGCTAAGCACCGGGCGCGATGCTTAGCGTGAATGGCTGATTTCCTCGTCTCTTCCGAGGTGTCACACCGAATCGCCGCGATGGTGAGTCGCTTTGTGCATGCCTGGCTTGCACATTCCGGCTACCCGCTTGGGTCAGGGATAATGTCAAGGAAACCCACCGGACCGCTGCGACGCATGTGCCATACGCCGTACTACTTCATTTCTGGTGACGAAATTAGTCATCCAGATATTCGGATATGGTGAATGAAATCAGGACAATAAACGCCAGAACTACCATCACTGCGAGCGCTTTTGCGATAAGTATTCCTAATAGCATTCATCACCTCCAGAAAGCCGAAAACTTTCCTGCGAATCATCCGGCTCTTCATATGCCCGGAGCGGCTACTTCGTGGGCGTCCTGCCTATTCGCTGTTGATGGATTTAATATAGCGAAACGCGAAAAACATTGTCAAGATTATTTTAGCGAAACGCAAAAATCTAAGATAAAAAATCCCACCGAAGTGGGATTGGTTTTGACGTCTAAAAAAGTTGGCTACTTGACTAAGATGGGTGGGCTTAAATCAAGAATGCTTTTAATGGGAGACGAAAGGGAGGATGACTATCATAGTGAACTAACTTTAAGTCGGGTTGTTGGTTTTGATAGTGCAAAATATGAGACGAAGTCCAGTCACCGTATGGCTTATTTGTGTCGTATTTGGTGTATCCAACATGGTAATGCCACAGATCATTATCGATTGCATATTGGATAAGTTTGTTGCGGTTAAAATGTCGCGGGCTAACGTGAGTGGATGGTTTATTTCGCCCCGGGAGTTGCGTTGATGACGCGCCTAAAGCTGCGTTAACAAAATGCCTGATTTTGAAGAGTTCTTCATCTGATAGGTGCGAAGCAAGTTTGAGAAAGTTTTTCGAATAGGAAACATTACTCGCCATCCGTAGAAAATCCTCTCACCCATGTTATAAAATCTTGATCAGTTATAACCCATTCAGGCTCACTCAAAAAGCCAGAATTAATAGAATCTTCTATCGCTTTGATATTGAATAATAAATCACCTTCTTCGCTTGTCATGAAAGCCCCGGACTCTGATGATTCGTTAACCATCATAGCACGAGAATAATCACCATGTGAATCATACAGTCTCCCGTGTACTGGAAATACAACGGCCTTTTGTTCAGTAGCAAACGGCATCATGATTACTTGCCTCGCATAATCGCAATTGTATCTGCTACGGTTTTTGCATTGAAATTGATATTATGACCGCAATTCGTGCAGGAAAAAGGGAAGAACCACATTGAGGCTGCGTTGTTACCAAGCACCGGCATCATTAAAATGATAGGTTTTTGGTTATTCTTTAAATCTGGTTGGATGCTCCAGGAGTCATGCCCGCAGAAAGGGCATGCCATGAATTTTCCACTTGATGCCTTTTTGGCTACAATAAAATCCGCAAGATCTTTAAGCGTTACCGATGTAACTATTTCCTGATCACCTTTGTCTGTTTTGTAATTCATGTATAGCCACCTAGTTTAAATATCAATCAGCGCACCATCAGACCAAACCAGTTTAAGCTTTGATTTTCTTAGGCTTTATCAGATTACCACCTTCCTCAAGCCATCTTTTTGCTTTTGATTCCAGAGAGTCGGCATAAGCCCTGGCATCGCTATCGACCCATTCAGGCGATTGATCGCTGCATCTAAGTAGAAAATAGCGGGCAACAGCTTGCTGCTCAGGAAGCGCGCTGGCGAATAAATCATTGATATTTGAGTATGTTGATTTTTCGCTAATTATTGTTGCGGTGTGATCTATATCTAACCAACCAATAGGCTTTCCAGATGCTTCTTCAATGCGCCGCGCCGTGCTTTTACGCATCCCTCGTGGTTTGCCCGTCTTAGAATCTTTTGCTCCAGTTTTCAGATTGGTGAATTGGGCTAGAGACATTCCAATACGATTAGCGGCCTCAGTAGGACCGCCCAACTCCGCTTCTAAGAGGCGCATATTTTCTCGCCTAACTTCGTCGATATCTTTCATGTCTGAATTACATAGCAAAACGCAAAAATGGTAAATGCGCGTAACGCTTAATTCCTTGCTTGTAATTTCGCGTTTCGCTATATTCATGTCGTTACATTCAACAAAGCGAGCATTTATGAACCTTAAAATTTTCACCGAACAGCGCCGGGGCTTAGCTACCCAATTAGGGAAGGACATTGGAGTCAATGTATCTCTTATTTCTCAATGGGCTAATGGCATTCGTCAGGTTCCCGCTGAGCGCTGCCCAGAAATCGAAAAAGCCACTTCCGGAATTGTGACCTGTGAAGATCTGCGTCCAGACGTTGACTGGGCATATCTCCGCGCCACTGAGAGAAGTAAGCATAACGAATCAGCAGTTTAAGCATAACCACAGAATCAAGGGGTTAACCGTGGGTAATGAACACTGGAAAGTAGAAAAACAACCAGCGTGGCTGGTGGCCGCAATACGCAAAACTATCGCCGCACTGCCTGGCGGCTATGCGGAAGCGGCAGAAATTATTGATGTGACCGAGGATGCGTTGTTTAACCGCCTGCGCGCTGGTGGCGATCAGATCTTCCCGATGGGCTGGGCGATGGTCCTGCAAAAAGCTGCTGGGGTTAGTTACATAGCCGATGCGTTCTCTCGCGAAACGGACAACGGGATCCATATATCTGGAGCGGTTCCAGAGGATGAAAACGAAGAGATTGGCCTGAAGCTGGCTGAACTTGTTGGGCAACTCGGTGAGTTGGTCAGCGCGTATCGCGAATACATCGATGATGGGGTGGTTACGCACGGTGAGTGGCAAAGCCTGAATGATATTGCCTACCAGTTCCGCGTCACGCTGATGACGTTCCTCAACCTCATCTTGCGCGTTTATTGCCTTCCAGAAAAGGGTGACGCCGGCGAGTTGCAGCTCCCGGCGTCGTGGCGTGTCGATCAGTGTGGAGATACCAACGCATGAACAGTTTAAACCGATACAGGCCAACTAAGCAATTCCGCTGTCCACCGCTGGTGGGGCGTAATGCGCCGTTCGGCTATGTGGAAAGAGTACGCGGTGTCTATGTAGACCACAACTACCAGCGCGCCGCCGGAATGGTAGAGGCGTTTGCCACTATGAACGAGCATGGGCGCGAAGAATGGCTGAAATTAACCGGCGGTTCAGAGACCACCGCGGAATCCCGGTACGGGTCATCAGATGGGAGCCAGAAAGGCAGCGCGTTATCTATCTTCGTGAAGCGCAAGGCTACGAGCATGAATGCTTCAGCCCGCTTGAGCAGTTCCAGCGTAAATTCAGAGAAATAGAGGGCGATCATGAGCAGTAAATTACATGGGCTGGTATGGGAATGTGACATCCAGCCGATATCACGGAAGGCAGTGATCGCCCGTCTGGCTGATTTCAGCAGTGACGAGGGATACAGCTGGCCATCTGTTGACACAATTCGCCGTCAGGTTGGTGCAAAGAGCAAAAATACTGTTGCAGCAGCGATCAAGGAACTGGAGAAGGATGGCTGGCTTACGGTTGTTCCACGCAAAGCCGGTGGTCGTGATATTTCCAACGGATACCAGCTCAACGTTGAAAAAATAGAGGCGGCGGCTGATGAGTCACGTCAGTCAGTCAAACAGGCCAGGACGAAAGTTAACTCAAAATTTAACCCCTCAAATATTGACCCCTCAGATTCTGACCACTCAAAAACTGAGGGGTCAAAAAAAGTTAAATTAAGGGGTCAAAATTTGGAGGGGGAGGGGTCAACGGTTGACCCCGATCCGTTATTAGATCCAACTACTGATCCGTCAAATAAAAAACCTTCTTGTCAGGTTGCTGCGCAACCCGACCCGGCAGTGCTGATCACGGATCAGGCTAAACGTGTTCTGACTCACCTGAATCAGAAAACCGGATCACGTTATCAGGTTGGAAAAACCTCGATGGAGCATATCCGTGCCCGGCTGGGGGAAGGGTTTACGACTGATGACCTAATCCTGGTTGTTGAATATGCCACAGCGAAGTGGGGGCAGGATCTGCAGATGGCTGAATACCTGCGCCCGACAACGCTTTTCCTGCCGACAAAATTCCCCGGTTATCTCCAGGGCGCAACCAAATGGACTGAGGCTGGTCGTCCGGAACGCGTTAACGGTCGCTGGTTAATCACCGGCACCGGTCCGGGCGCAAGTTTCCAGAACGTTGATTATTCGCTGCCAGAAAACGCGGGGTTCCGGTCATGAGCGCTTTTTCAGAAGTCCTTGAATACATCCGCGCAAATGGCGAATGCACCTCCATCGAAGTTTGTTGCGGTCTGAACCATCTTGATATCCGGACCGTGCAGCGCGCCCTTGAGAGACTGGTAACCATCGGGCAACTGAAGCGTAAGCCTTATGGTCGCATGTTCCTGTATTTCACTGACGCCGAGATGACGCCAGGCGAAACTGGCCGCCCGGTAGCGCTGGCACAACAAGCGCTTGATCTGGAGGCCAGGGGGTTAATGCGCCGCGCCGCGACAGTATGGCTCCAAGCCTTCGACTGCGCGCAAACGCCGCAGGCCAGAGCCTGCTATGCACAGCGCCGGGCAAAATGTCTTTCCGGTATGACACGTGGCGTCGCTGACGGTGCCGGAAGCCGCTGGGATGAAACTTCTGCCGGAGGTGCGTTATGAGTGAAACCGTTATTGCCTTGCCACAATCATCTGAGCAATCCGCGGCGCGCGCCTGGCAAAGACCGATGCTTAAATGGGCTGGCGGGAAATATTCCCTGCTGCCTCAACTGGATCGCATCATCCCTGCCAGTAAGCGCCTCATAGAGCCGTTCGTCGGCGGCGGTTCGGTGTTCCTCAACTCCGATAAGCATGCCTCCTTCCTGCTGGCGGACGTTAACAGCGACCTGATCAACCTCTATCAGATGCTTGCCGTTGTGCCTGAACTGGTGACTGAGCTGGCGCAGCGGATGTTTTCCGAGATGAACAGCGAAGAGGATTTTTGCTCTGTTCGCCTGGAATTCAACACGCAGCTGCTGACCGGGCCACAGCGCGCAGCCGCATTCCTGTACCTCAACCGCCACTGCTTTAACGGTCTGATCCGCTATAACCGCGATGGCCTGTTTAATGTCGGCTTCGGCAAATACCGCGCCCCGTACTTCCCGGCAGAAGAGATAAAAGCGTTTGCCAGCATGGCGCACAACTGCGTTTTCATGAACGCCGGTTTTCGCCGCACGCTGGCGCTGGCCGGTGATGGCGATGTCGTTTACTGCGATCCGCCATATGAGCCGCTGCCGGGGACCGATGGTTTTACAAACTATGCCGCTGGTGGTTTCGGATGGGATGACCAGCAGGAACTTGCCCGGTGCTGTGTGGCTGCCAACCAGCGTGGCGCCACGGTGCTGATCAGCAACTCAACGGCCCCGCGCGTCATTGAGCTTTACGAGCGCCACGGCTTTGACCTGCATCACGTCAGCGCCCGCCGGGCGATATCGAGTAAAGGCAGCACACGCGGTGACGCATCTGACATCGTCGCCATCCTGGGAGGTAACCAGTGAAACTGACTTTGCCATTCCCGCCAAGCGTAAACACCTACTGGCGCGCCCCGAACAAGGGGCCGCTGGCCGGTCGTCACCTTATCAGCGCTGAGGGGCGTAAATATCAAAGCGCGGCATGTGCGGCAATCATCGAGCAGTTACGCCGTTTGCCAAAACCGTCAACCGAACTTGCAGCAGTAGAGATCACCCTGTACCCGCCAGACGCCCGCCGCCGGGATATCGACAACTACAACAAAGCGCTGTTTGACGCGCTGACGCATGCCGGAGTGTGGGAAGACGACAGCCAGGTAAAGCGCATGCTGGTGGAATGGGGGCCAGTAGTGAAGGGCGGCAGGGTGGAGATCACGATCACCCCACTAAATAAAAGGGTGGATAAATGATCTTTAAAGAACATTCTGCCATCCCGTTAGTGATGTCGAGGGCGGAATTCCGCCTTCCGTTACCCGGAAATTGGGTAACGAACGCACCAGGTTTAAAACCGAGTTGCAAATTAGCAACTCAGAAACTACGTGAAAATTCCGTATTACCGCGGTTGCAGCCGCTTTAAGGAGATACGCATGCAACAGATGAACGCAACACAGGTTTGTTCACATCATCACTCATTGCTGACAGGTCAGGAACTGACTATGAGTAGCTATGAGATTTCTGAACTGGTCGAGTCCCGACACGATAATGTTAAGCGCACCATCGAGCGCCTGGCAGAGCGCGGTGTTATTCAACTCCCTCCAACGGAGGAAGTTAAAAATCACCTAGGGCAATCAGCATCAGTTTATCTGGTAGGCAAGCGCGACAGCTATGTGGTGGTCGCGCAGTTGTCGCCAGAGTTTACCGCCCGCCTGGTAGACCGCTGGCAGGAACTGGAGAGCCAGCAGGCTATGCAGGTGCCGAAGTCACTGCCTGAAGCGCTGCGCCTCGCTGCCGACCTTGCTGAACAGCAGCAACAGCTTAAGCAGGAACTGGCCGCCGCAGCGCCGAAGGTTGAATTTGTTGATCGCTACTGCTCGGCGAACGGTTCCATGTCGTTCCGTCAGGTAGCAAAACTGCTTAACGCCAAAGAGCCTGAATTTCGTATGTTCCTCATCGATCGCGGGATCATGTACCGCCTCGGCGGCGCGCTTACGCCACACCACCAGCACATCGAGGCGAAACGCTTTGAGGTGAAGACCGGCACCACCAATACCTCTAATTACGCTTTCAGCCAGGCGCGTTTTACGGCGAAGGGCGTTCAATGGATCGGCGGTCTCTGGACAGCTTACAAAGCACAGGGGGATGCCGAGTGAGGGCGCTTTTGAATCCGATCGTAGTCCCAGATCTTGGCCTGGTAATTTTCCGGCCGGGTGCCAGCCTGCTGGTGTATTTCCGCCGCGGGCGCATGCTGCTGGAGAACGAGCCGGAGCGGCTGGCGGGCATGCCATCCGGCGTACTGCCACCAGCAGAGCAACCGCTGGCGGAAGATCCTGCGCTGGCGGGCGTATTTGATAACGAAGCGGTGCTGGTCCGCGCTGGCGGCCTGAACGGTCTGGAAAGCTGGCTCCGAGACGGTAGCGGCTGCCAGTGGCCGCATGAATACTGGCATGACGAGAACATGACCATACTGCGCCATGCGCCGGGCGCGATCCGGTTGTGCTGGCACTGCGATAACCTGCTTCGCGAGCAAAGCAGCGAGCCACTGGCGGACATCGCCAGAGCTAATGCCGCTACCTACATCCTGCGCGCCGCGCGCCACGAACTCGGTTTCGATGAGTCCCACACGCTGACGCTGCCCGAGTTCTGCTGGTGGCTGGCGCGCGAAGGTCTCGCCGATGCTCTGCCGGATAGCGCCGCCCGGCGTGTGCTGCGCCTGCCAGCACCGGAGATAAAGCACGTTTACCGTGAATCTGAGCTGGTACCGGGTTTGCCCTCACCCCGCGAAATGGTCCAGGAAACCGCAAAGCAGGTGCTGGCGCTGCGCATCGATCCGGAGACGCCTGAATCCTACATGCTGCGCCCAAAGCGCCGCCGCTGGGTAAACGAGAAGTACACCCGCTGGGTTAAAGCGCAGCAATGCATGTGCTGCAACAACCCGGCAGACGACCCCCACCACCTGATCGGCCACGGGCAGGGTGGAATGGGTACAAAAGCGCACGACCTGTTTGTGATCCCGCTTTGCAGAGCACATCACGACGAGTTGCACGCTGACACCGTGGCATTTGAAGAAAAATATGGCAGCCAGCTTGTGCTGGTATTTCGGGTATTAGATCGCGCGCTGGCCATCGGCGTGCTGGCGTAAAGTGGAGATGACTGATGCGTGATATTCAAAAGGTACTGGATTTGTGGGGAGCATGGGCGGCTAGTGACTCATGCAATGTCGATTATTCGCCAATCGCCGCCGGGTTCAAAGGCCTGCTGCCTCAGGCGAGTAAAACACGTATCACATGCTCAGACGATGACGGTCTGGTGATTGAAGGATGTATGGCCCGGCTACTGAAAAAACGCCCTTATGACTACCACCTGCTGGTCGGGCATTACGTTTTTATGGTGTCGAAGCGCCAGATGGCAAAGAACCGCAAAAAGAGCGAGAAACAGATCCGCATCGAAATGATGCTGGCTGAGGGCTTTATCGAGGGGTGTCTCTCTATGCTTGATATCAGGCTTGATATGGATGAGGCAGTAATTATCGAAAAATCTCAAAAAAGTTCTAGTGCGGTCCGCATTTTTTGATTTAACGTGTTAAGAGTGGTCACTAAGACACGAACTTAAAACGAATTTAAAACCTCGCTACCTTGCGGGGTTTTTTCATTTCTGGCCTCGGGAATCACTCTCCACTTTCACTTTTCATAAGCACCCGAAGGCCATCCCCTTCCATGCACACAGCACCCGCAACCAACGCGAGGTGAGAGACTATGAAAATGCCTTACAAACAAGATTTCATTGCTGCTCTACTGGCTGCAAAAGAGCAGGGTATTGGCGCAATGCTGGCGTTTGCAATGGCGTATCTCCGGGGTCGCTATAACGGCGGCCCGATCATGAAAACGCTTATCGATGCCACCATGTGCGCGATGATCGCCTGGTTTGCCCGTGACCTGCTGGATTTCTTCGGTCTGGCTAAAAACCTGTCATACATCGCCAGTGTGTTTATTGGTTACGTAGGTACGGATTTTATCGGCGGCTTTATCAAACGCTTCGCCGCCAGAAAAGCAGGGGTGGATGATGCAAATCAGCAATAAAGGGATCGCGTTAATTAAGCAGTTTGAAGGTCTGCGGCTTGAGGCATATCAGGACAGCGTCGGAGTGTGGACGATTGGTTATGGCTGGACGCAACCGGTGGATGGCAAACCCATCGGTAAGGGCATGATCATCAAGCCAGAAACTGCCGAACGCCTGCTTAAAACCGGGCTGGTGAGCTACGAGAGCGACGTGTCGAAGCTGGTAAAAGTCAAACTGACGCAGGGCCAGTTCGATGCGCTGGTGTCGTTTGCCTACAACCTCGGGACGCGCGCGCTTTCCACGTCCACGCTCCTGAAAAAGCTGAATGCCGGTGACTACCGCGGCGCTGCTGATGAGTTTCCGCGCTGGAATAAGGCTGGTGGCAAGGTACTGGATGGCCTTACCCGTCGCCGCGAGGCAGAGAAATCTCTGTTCTTATCGTGATCTCGTCACTGTTAAAACGCTACTGGCTCCAGTTGTCGGCGATAGCACTGGTGGCTTTGCTGGCTGCATTACTGATGAAAACTCGGGCGGATCTCAGCGTATCGGAGAGCGAAAAGCGCGTGCTGAAGTCAGATAACGCGTTGCAAGGACAGGTGATAGCCACTCAGGTATTCAACGTGAATCGCTTTAATCAGGTGGCGCAGTTAGCAGCCAGGGCTAATGCTGCGGTCGCCAGCGATGCCGAAAACACCGTAATTGAATACCGGGAGATTCTTCGCCGTGAGAAAACCTGTGATCTGCCTGTTCCTGCTCATATCGCTGACGGGCTGCTCGAATACACGCACCGTTTACGTGCCAGCGCAATGCACGCCGATTCCGGCGAACCTGACCCAGCCAATGGTGGTGCCGTTGCCCCCGGCGGGCTGACATATTGCCAGGCGGTGCTGTGGATCAAGCCACTACTGGCAACTATCGAGCAGGGCAATAACAACTTCGCTGGTATACGTGTTATCGAGCACCAGCGCCAACAACCAACACCAAAGGTATCGCAATGAGCGAAGCAAAACCGCAGGACGGCAGCACCGTTAAGGGCTACCGCACACTTGGCCCGAAAGAAATCGGTGACATGAATGAACTCAAGCAGGCCGCTCGCGAATTTAACACTCTGCTTGAGAAACAAAAGGCTTGGGTAGCTGATGAACTGTCGATGACCGGCAATCATTCTGTTGAAGCCTATGAAGCTGGTCGCTGTTTGTCGATCGCGCGCACCAAAATGCAGGAAGCCTGCATGTGGGCCTGCCGCGCTGTTGCTCGCCCTGACGCTGACTGCTGAGGATTTCATAATGCAGGTGAAACATCTAAGTGAAGCATACAGCATTTCGATGCAGGTTGCTGAATTGCAACGTGCACGGGGCATTATTGCTGGTGGTACAGGTCTTGGCATAACTATCCAGTCAACCTATCAGGATGATACTTTCATCGAAAATATCCGCCCATATGTTCTTGACGAGCTTGATCGCCGCATAGCGGAAAAAAATGAACTCCTCGAAGCGTTGGGCGTTTCCCTCGAATAGCGGGCATTACAGCAGGCATTCACTGAGTGCCTGTGATAATTCCCACATATAAGCCACTAGCAATCGTTGGTGGTTTTTTATTGCGCTTCGCATGCGCTAAACAATCGAGAGTCTTTCAGTCGTGAGCCTGGGGAAAGCTGTTATCTCGGGCTGCAGGCCCCATGCGGCAGGCTCACATCTAAAAGGAAGCTTTATGCAGGTCACTATCGATGGTGTCCAATATGCGCCTGTCTGCAACACGACCACCAGCCGCATCGGCATAGCCATTTCCACACATAACCGCGCTGGTGTACTGAGTCAGGCGCTGGAGCATCAACTCAGGCATCTTCCTCCTGGTGCGCTGGTGGTTGTCGTTGACGATGGTTCGGAGCCACCAGCAGCGGTGCCAGATGGTGTGAAACTGATCCGGCAGGATAAGTCACTGGGTATTGTGGCTTCGAAAAATGCCAGCCTTACGGCGTTGATGGATGCCGGGTGCGAACATCTTTTCCTGTGGGACGATGACGCATGGCCGGTTGCTGATGGCTGGTGGTTGCCTTATATCGACTCCCCCGAGCCTCATCTTGCTTACCAGTTCCTTGATCTGGCTGGCGCGCGCAAGCTCAACGATATTGCAGTGCTGTACCGCGATGAGCAGCATGTTGCCTACACTGGCCAGCGCGGCGTAATGCTTTATTACCACCGTAGTGTGATTGAGCGCGTCGGTGGCTTTGACGCGGTATATGGTCGCGGCATGTATGAGCATTCTGATCTGGCACTGCGGATCCATAACGCCGGTCTGACGTCATGGGCGTTCGCTGATGTGGTTGGTTCTGAGAAGCTCATTCACTCGCTGGATGAGCATGAGCAGGTTGAACGCTCGGTACCGCGTCCTGATCGTGAAGAGCAGGTGAAGCGCAACGTTAAGATCCATAACGAGCGGCGCGACACCGGGTATACCGGCTATGCAGAGTACCGCCAGCAGAATGATGTGGTGATCACCACGCTGTTAACCAGCCAGCCCGACCCCCAGCGCAATGAGCGTATGACGGCAGATTACGGGCTGCTGGCGCGGTGGGCTGCTTCTATAAAGGGTGCCGAACCAGTGGTGCTGGCTGACCAGCTTTCATCCACGCCGCCGGGCGTCAGCCTGGTTCCCGTGCCGGAAGTGGCAATGAACGTTTATTTCAGGCGCTGGCTGCATATCTGGCAGTTTCTGCGCGCAGCGCCGCATTATCGCTTCGTCTGGTGTACTGACGGTACCGATGTCGAAATGCTGCGGGAACCGTGGGCGGATATGGTGCCCGGTATGGTTTATGTCGGTTCCGAGCCGAAAACCTACGCTGACGCCTGGGCGCGCGAGCATCATCAGGAGCGCATCTATCAGGACTTCATCGACCAGCACCGCAATGACGTGATGCTTAACGCCGGGCTGCTTGGCGGCCTGCGCGAAGACGTCATGTCTTTTGCTCATAGCATCGTGCGGCTGTACTACCTGCTTGAATGTCAGCGCTTCTGGAAGACCGAGAAAGCACCGGCAGCTGTCGGCGATATGCTGGCCTTTGGCATAGTGGCGAAACGCTTTGGTGATCGCATCGTGACCGGCCCGGCCGTGCATACGGTGTTCAAAACAAACGGTATTGGTAAAGAGGTGGCATGGTGGCAGCACAAATAAAGTTCGTGGTCGTCGGTCATCACTTGCGCCGCGCCACGGCTGTTTTTCTGGCTGAATGTTTGCAGGCTCACCTGCTGATTGATGAAGGTCAGCATGGCGCCAACTGGAATCACCGCCGCGCACTGGCGTGGGCTGCTCGGCAGCCATGCCGTGTGGTTGTGCTGGAAGAAGATGCGCTGCCCGCTCATGGCTTCACTGATAAGGTTGCTGACTGGCTGGCGCGATTCCCTAATGACCTGTGCTCGTTCTATCTGGGCACAGGACGTCCGCCCCAGTATCAGGCGCAGATAGCCGAGCGGCTGATTGCTGCCGACAGAACACGCGCCGACTTTATCACGCTGCCTCAGCTCATTCATGGCGTGTGCTACAGTGTTCCACCTCAGCATCTGCCAAAGGTGCTGTCACGCTGGGACAGCAGCAAGCCTGCTGACTTCGCGCTTGGTGACGCATGGGGTGCGCCGGTGGTGTATCCATGCTGGTCGCTTGTCGATCATGCCGATGGAGAACCCGTCGAGCGCCATCCTGATGGTGAGGCGAGGACGGAGCGGCGCCGCGCATGGAGGGTTGCATAATGCCAGCAGCGATACCGCGCGCCTGCCGCAAGCGCGGATGCGCCGGAACTACCACGGACAGATCGGGTTACTGTGAGCAGCACCGCAACGAAGGCTGGCAACAGCATCAGCGCGGGCAGAGCCGCCACCAGCGTGGCTACGGCAGCAAGTGGGACGTGCTCAGGGCTGAGGTTCTGAAGCGTGACAAACACCTGTGCCAGAACTGCAAACGAAATGCACTGATCGCACCGGCAAAGACAGTTGACCATATCATCGCCAAAGCCAACGGTGGGACTGACGACCTGTCAAACCTCGAAAGCCTGTGCTGGCCGTGCCATCGTTCGAAGACTGGACGTGAAAGATTCAAATGAGATTCGATATCAATAAAATGGTTGCATTTGCAACTATATCGATGTGAATGATAACGATTCTCATCATCAGGGGAGGGCGGGTAAAAAGTTCAGGCCCGTGTCTTGTGGGGACCGCCGCCTCAGTCAGATTTTCATACCCGCGAAATATAAAAATTAACCGGAGCATCTATGGCTGGAGCGACGGGGCGATCCGGGCGCCGGGCAAAGCCTGTTTCAAGGAAGGTGCTGGCGGGCAATCCTGGTAAGCGCGCCCTTAACAAAGCTGAACCCTCATTCACGCCGATCACTGGTGTTGATCCGCCGGAGTGGCTGGACGACAACGCCGCGACAATGTGGCGTATGGTCGCGAAAGAGCTTTGCGCTCAACAGGTACTTTGCGCCACCGATCTGCATAACCTTGAAATGTTCTGCATCGCCTATTCGAACTCCCGCCAGGCGCAGGAGCATATTAAGTCGCACGGCATTGTAATGGCTGGCTCAATGGGTGGCCCGATAAAGAACCCTGCACTGACGGTGCTCAACGAGGCGATGCGCCAGATGGCATCATTTGGCGGAATGCTGGGGCTCGACCCGAGCAGCCGCCAGCGCCTTATCGGGGCAAATAAAAAACAGTCTGATAACCCATTCAAAAACTTATGACCCGTAAATCCTACCCGAACGTGAACGCCGCAAATCAGTACGCCCGCGACATCGTGCGGGGAAGGGTGGCGGCGTGCCGGTATGTCATCGACGCCTGTCAGCGTCATCTTGACGATCTGGCAAAAGAGAAAACCCGGAAGTTCCGTTACCGCTTTGATAAGGATCTGGCAGAAAAGGCCGCAAAGTTTATCCAGCTTCTTCCGCATACAAAGGGAGAATGGGCATTTAAACGCATGCCGATAACGCTGGAGCCCTGGCAACTCTTTATCGTCTGTTCAGCGTTTGGCTGGGTGGTGAAGGGCACTAAGCTGCGCCGTTTCCGGGAGGTTTATACAGAGATCCCCCGTAAGAATGGTAAATCAGCGATTTCGGCGGGGGTGGCGCTTTACTGCTTCACCTGTGACGACGAATTTGGCGCGGAGGTATATTCCGGCGCCACGACTGAAAAGCAGGCCTGGGAGGTATTCAGACCGGCCCGGCTGATGTGCAAACGAACCCCGGCGCTGTGTGATGCGTTTGGCGTCGAGGTGAATGCCTCAAATATGAACCGGCCGGAGGATGGCGCCCGCTTCGAACCACTGATCGGTAACCCCGGCGACGGCGCGTCGCCAAGCTGCGCTATTGTTGATGAGTATCACGAACATGATACCGATGCGCTGTACACCACAATGCTGACCGGCATGGGGGCCCGGCGTCAGCCGCTGATGTGGGCAATCACCACTGCTGGCTACAACATTGAAGGTCCATGCTACGACAAGCGCCGCGAAGTGATCGAGATGCTTAACGGCACGGTTCCCAACGATGAGCTTTTCGGTGTGATCTACACCGTAGATGAAGGTGACGACTGGACAGACCCTGCGGTACTGCGCAAGGCAAACCCGAATATGGGGGTGTCGGTCTACAGCGATTTCCTGCTCAGCCAGCAGAAAAGAGCCATGAACAACGCCCGCCAGGCCAACGTGTTCAAAACGAAACACCTGAATATCTGGGTGTCAGCCCGTGCGGCCTATTTCAACCTGGTGAGCTGGCGCAACTGCGAGGATGAAACGCTCACCCTTGAGCAGTTCGAAGGACAGCCCTGCTACCTGGCTTTTGACCTGGCGCGTAAGCTGGATATGAACAGCATGGTGAGGATCTTCACCCGAGACATTGACGGCAAACGACATTACTACTGTGTGGCGCCGCGCTTCTGGGTGCCCTATGACACGGTTTACAGCACCGATACGGATCAGCAGCGCACCGCAGAACGTTTCCAGAAATGGGTTAACAGCGGCCATCTCCAGATAACGGAAGGTGCTGAAATTGATTACCGCGTCATTCTGGAAGAGGCCAAAGCGGCAAACCGGCAGAACCCGGTCGAGGAGTCAGCCATTGACCCTCATGGTGCCACCAACCTTTCACACCATCTGGCCGATGAGGGGCTTAGTCCCATCACCATTATCCAGAATTATACCAACATGTCGGATCCGATGAAGGAGCTGGAGGCGGCGATCGAGGCGGGGCGATTCCACCACGACGGCCACCCGATTCTGACCTGGTGTATTTCCAACGTGGTGGGTAAACATCTGCCGGGTAACGATGATGTGGTGCGGCCGATCAAGGAGCACAACGAAAACAAAATCGACGGGGCCACAGCTCTGATCATGGATATCGGCCGCGCGATGCTGCCGGAGACACGACAGGATCTTAACGGCTTCTTTGAAAATCCCATCATGGTAGGTTTCTGATGAAAAAAAATAAGCAGCCGGGCAGGGTGAAAAGCGCTCTGCTCAACTGGTTGGGCGTACCCATCAGCCTTACCACCGGGACATTCTGGCAGGAGTGGTACGGAACAAGCAGTAGCGGCAAGGTGGTGACGGCAGATAAAGCCATTCAGCTTTCGGCTGTCTGGGCCTGCGTGCGCCTGCTGAGTGAATCCATATCAACGCTGCCACTTAAGATCTATGAGCGCCAGGCGGATGGATCGCGAAAACTGGCGCAGAGTAACCCGGTGTATCAGGTGCTTTGTCGCCGCCCGAACCTTGAAATGACGCCATCACGATTCATGCTGATGCTGGTGGCCAGCGTTTGTTTGCGTGGTAACGCCTTCGTCGAAAAACTGTTTATCGGCCCTAAACTGGTTTCGCTGGTTCCGCTTCTTCCGCAGAACATGGTGGTGAAACGCCTGAATACCGGGCGGCTGCAATACACCTACACCGAAAACGGCACGCAGCGTGTGATCCCGGAAAAGAACCTGATGCATATCCGCGGTTTCGGTCTGGATGGTGTCTGCGGCATGATGCCGATGATGGCCGGGCGTGATGTTATTGGTGCCGCGATGGCGGTGGAAGAGTCCGCCGCCAAGATTTTCGAAAACGGTCTACAGAGTTCAGGTTTTCTTTCTGCTGAGCAGGCGCTTGATAAAGATCAGCGCGAGCGCCTGCGGGGTTATATGCAGGCTTTTACCGGCTCGAAAAACGCGGGAAAAATCATGGTCCTTGAGGGCGGTCTCAAATATCAGAACGTCACCATGAACCCGGAAGCCGCCCAGATGCTTGAATCACGATCCTTCAGCATTGAAGAGATCTGCCGCTGGTTTCGCGTTCCACCGTTTATGGTCGGGCACACGACCAAACAAAGTAGCTGGGCGTCCAGCCTGGAAGGGATGAACCTGCAATTTTTAACCCACACGCTGCGCCCGCTGCTGGTGAATATCGAGCAGGAGATTTCCCGGTGCCTGCTTGGTGGTGAAGAGGACGTTTTTGCCGAGTTCAGTGTTGAAGGCCTGTTGCGCGCTGACAGCGCCGGTCGCGCGGCGTACTACACCAGTGCGTTGCAGAATGGCTGGATGTCGCGAAATGACGTTCGCCGGCTGGAAAATATGCCGCCTATTGAAGGCGGCGATATCTATACGGTTCAGCTCAACCTGACGCCGCTGGAAGATCTGAAGCAGAACAGCACCGCCGCGCAGGCTATGGCGCTGCGCAGTCTTCATAACCACGTATTCCCTGACATACCTTTCGAACAGTCACCGCTGAAACAGGCGGCCTAGGAGAACCCATGACAATCAGAAGCCTTCCGGCAGCGCCGGAGGGGCGGCCTTTTGCGCGTGAAAAACCGGATCTCCCGGCCTCTGCGCTGGAACGCTGGAACGGCGGCATCCGTGCAGCCAGCAGCAATGACAATACCATCTCGATTTTTGACGTAATCGGGAAAGACTTCTGGGGCGACGGGGTTTCTGCCAGTCGTATCGCTGGCGCGCTGCGCTCCATGAATGGTGCTGACGTCACCGTGAATATCAACTCCCCGGGCGGCGATATGTTTGAAGGCCTGGCAATTTATAACCTGCTTCGTGAATACGAAGGAAAGGTCACGGTGAAGGTGCTTGGCCTGGCCGCCTCCGCTGCCTCCATTATCGCGATGGCCGGTGACGAAGTGCAAATCGGGCGGGGTGCTTTCCTGATGATCCACAACTGCTGGGTGGTCGCGATGGGAAACCGGCACGACCTGGAGAAAGTCGCTACCGAGATGGTGCCCTTTGATAAAGCGATGGCCGATATCTACTCCGCGCGCAGCGGCCTGAAAACGGCTGACATTGAATCAATGATGGATGGCGAAACCTATATCGGCGGCAGCGAGGCGGTTGATAAAGGTTTTGCCGACAGCCTGCTTTCTGCCGACGAAATTTCCACCGACGACGAGTCGCCCGCAGCGGCGCTGCGCAAACTCGATGCCCTGCTGGCGAAAACCAACACCCCGCGCGCTGAGCGCCGGAAACTCATCAAAGCCTTAACCGGTGGCATGTCTGGCGCTGCCACCCCCACTGACGGTACGCCGGGCGCTGCCGACGACATTAAACCCGAAACCATCTCATCTCTTGAAAACGCCCTGGCTGCGTTAGTCAAATAAGGATCCGCTATGTCTGAAGTAAACGATATTCTGAAAAAAGTCACTGCCAGCATTGAAGAGGCCACCGGCAAATTCAACGCCAAAGCAGAAGAGGCGCTGAACGAAGCGAAGAAAACCGGTCAGTTGTCTGCCGAAACCAAAGAGACGGTCGATAAGATGGCTGTCGAGTTTCATGCCCTGCAGGAGGCAGAGAAGACCCTGAAGGCTGCCCTGGGTGAGCTGGAACAGCAGGTTGCGCAGATGCCGCTGGCAAATGCCAAAACCGTGGTAGAAACCGTCGGTAAACAGGTGATTTCTTCTGAAGCGTTAAAAACCTTTGCCGCCAGCGTGGGTGGTGGTAAGCGCCTCAGCGTTCCGGTTAAGGCAGCACTGACCACACCGGATTTGCCGGGGCAGGTTATCGCGCCTGACCGTCAGATTGGTATTCTGGATCGCCTCAAACAGCGCCTGTTTATCCGTGATCTGATCGCCCCTGGTCGCACGGCATCCAATACCCTTTACTGGGTGCAGCAGACCGGCTTTACCAACAACGCGGCGGCTGTTCCGGAAAATACGACAAAGCCATACAGCGATATTCAGTTTGCGGAAAAAATCACGCCGGTCCGCACTATCGCCCATCTGTTCAAAGCGTCCAAGCAGATCCTGGACGATTTTGCGTCGTTACAGTCAATGATCGATGTGGAAATGAACTACGGCCTGAAATACGTCGAAGAGCAGGAAATTCTTTTCGGTGACGGCACCGGCGCGCATCTGGAAGGCATTATCCCGCAGGCAACAGCGTATGTTCCCGCCTTCAATGTGGAGCAACAGAACGGCATTGATGATCTGCGCCTGGCAATGCTGCAGGTTCAGCTTGCCCGCGTACCGTGCGACGGCCATGTGCTGCACTTCATCGACTGGGCGAAAATCGAACTGACCAAAGATAGCCTGGGCCGCTATATCCTGGCTAACCCGTCAGCGCTGACAGGCCCGACGTTGTGGGGTATGCCGGTGGTTGCCACGGAAGCAACCGCATTCCGTAATAAGTTCCTGTGCGGTGCGTTCAGCACGGCAGCGCAGATCTTTGATCGTGAGGATGCGAACGTTGTTATTTCCACGGAAAACGCCGACGACTTTGAGAAAAACATGATCTCGATTCGCTGCGAAGAACGTCTGGCGCTGGCCGTCAAGCGTCCTGAAGGCTTCATCTTCGGTACTTTCACTGGCGCATCCGGCAGCTAAGTTACCTGGCGGCCTGATGGTCGCCTTTCTTTAAGGCGTTGAGTCTATGGAATTTATTGAACTGTCCGTAGTGCGAAAGCATTGCCGGATCGATGATGATTTTACGGGAGACGATGACCTGCTTGAAATCTTTACAGGCGCCGCGGCGCGCTACGTTGAAACCTGGACGCGCCGTAAGCTTTATAAAGACAATACTGAGCCTGGTTTTGCTGATGATCCCGATAGCCTGTTGCTCGACGATGATATCCGCACCGCGATGTTGTTGCTGATTGGTCACTGGTACGCAAACCGCGAGGCGGTCAACATCGGCAATATCACTTCAGAAATCCCGCTGGCAACAGAAGCACTGCTTCAGCCGCATCGCATTTACGGTTTGTAGGAGGTGATATGCAGGCGGGAAGACTGAATCAGCGCGTGCGCATTATGAACTTTACCTCTGTCAGAACCCCATCAGGGCAACCAGAGACTGTCTGGCAGGATGGCAGCGATATTTATGCTGAGGTTAAAGGTATCAGCGGTCGCGAACTGGTCGCCAGTGGTGCTGAAATAGCTGAGGCTACGATCCGTGTATGGGTTCGCTTCCGTACCGATATCACTGCCGCATCAAAACTGAAGGTGCTGACCGGTCCCTATAAAGGCCAGGTCCTCGATGTGGCCGCGCCACCGATTGCCGATTCGAAGGCCTCCCAACTCGAAATTCTTTGTAAGCAGGGGGTGAAGCCGTGATCGATACAAAACTGGATTTTTCCGGCCTGCTTGATATAGCTGACGATCTGGCGGCGCTGAGTAAAGCCGAAAACCGCAAGGTGATGCGCGATGCCACGCGTGCGGGAGCCACCGTTTTTAAAGATGAAGCGGTGAAACGCGCCCCGGTGCAAACCGGGAAACTGAAGAAAAACATCGTGGTGATCACCCAGCGTGACCGCAATGGTGATATTTCTTCCGGTGTTCATGTGCGAGGTCGTAATCCGCGCACCGGCAACAGTGATAATTCGATGAAGGCCAGCAATGCCCGTAATGCTTACTACTGGCGTTTTGTTGAGCTGGGTACCTCCCATTCCGCTCCGGTCCCGTTTATCCGTCCTGCCTATGACGCCAGGCTGGACGATGCCACCAGGGCGGCTTTTGCGCGGGCAAACCAGGCGATCGATGAGGCGCTGTCAAAATGACCGAATCTGATGTTTTCGCATTGATTGGCGCGCTGGCTGACGGGCAGGTTTATCCCGATGTTGTGCCGTTGAATGAGCAGGGGGCGCCCTCTGTCGCACCGCCGTGGATCACCTTCACGCTGGTGGATCAGGTTTATGGCGACACGTATTGCGGACCGGCGGAAGAGAACAGCGCGCTTCAGGTCGATGTATATTCCCGTACTGTTGACGAAGCCAGGGCGCTGCGTGAGCAGGTGATTGCCGCGCTTGTGCCGCTCGGGTTCACACAGATGAGCAAAACTGGTGGCTACGAGCCGGATACCGGCCTGCGCCGGGCAACACTTGAAGTCCATGTCCTTCAGTAATCCACCCATCCCTTAAATCCATGACCGCCTGAAGGCGGTTTTTTTATGCCTGGAGCAAACATGACCAGCAAATATGACAAGACAATTGGCCTTACGATCGGCATTTCTTCTGCCCCGGTAAGCGTTGATGATTTTAATGCCGCCGGTTTTCCTGGTGTCGGCGTGACTTTCCTCGAAGCGTCCTGTGCCTCGAAAGAAATCTCGTACACCGGTGGTCAGAAAAGTGACATTGATGTAACGACATTCTGCTCCACCGAGCAGGAGCAGACTAACGGCCTTGCTGCACCTGCAGAAATGACAATTACCCGCAACTGGGTAGGTGATGAAGAGGCGCAGCAGGCTCTGCAAACCGCGTATGACAATGACGAATTACGCGCTTTCAAAATCACTTTTGCTTCGGGTAATGGTTATTACATCCTGGCGGAAGTGCGCCAGAGTTCGTGGTCTGCCGCCACCGCTGGTGTTGTTGGCGCAACCTACTCGCTGCGCGTGCGTGGCAAATCGAAACTCATCCTCGTGAGCCAGGGTTCATGATCCAGAGCGGCTACGGCCGCTTTTTCTTTCCTGCTTTCCTTTCTGAGAAAAAATAATGAGCAATCCAACATCCTCTTTGCGCGATCTGGCGCTGTCGGCGACGTCGGCCTATCGCACCAAAACCGTCACCGTTCCTGAGTGGGGCGGGGTGAAAGTTACCCTGCGCGAGCCATCCGGTCAGGCATGGGCGACTTTCCGCGATTTTGTTGGCACCACGCCGGATGATGAAAAAAATCCCCTTTCTGAAACCGAGAAATTTATCCGCAACAAGGAAGCGGATGTGATCCTCTTTCTCGATGTACTGCTGGATGAGACAAAGGCCCGCGTATTCAGCGATGAAGATCGTGACACCGTGGCTGAAATTTATGGATCTGTGCATGCCCGCCTGCTGCGTCAGGCCCTTGAACTTGTGACGTCGCAGGAAGAAGCGGAAAAAAAGTAAAGGAGCCGATAACGTTCTTTCTGATGTCGCTGGCGCTTCGGCTGGGGCGGACGCTTCATGAACTGCGCCAGACTCTTACCGCCAGTGAGCTGAAAATGTGGATTGCCTTTGATCGCGTCAGCCCGATCGGCGACTGGCGTGGCGATGCCCAGGCTGCGCAGATTTCAACTGCGGTTTTTAACGCTCAGGGCGGTAAAGCCGAAATGGTTAATCTGATGCTGAAATATGGGCCGCAGGATGAAACAGAGGAAATCAGCGAACTCGAAGAGTGGATTTCCGGTCTTTAATGCCCGCCGCGCGCGGGCTTTTTTATGGGTGAAAAATGGCTACGCTGCGCGAACTCATCATTAAAATCTCAGCCAATTCCAGCTCGTTTCAGTCCGAAATTGCCCGCGCCTCACGCATGGGGGCGGACTATTACAAAACAATGGAGAATGGCGGTAAGAAAGCGGCGGCGACCACGCGTGACACGCAGCGCTCTATTGCTGCCCTGAATGGTGAGCTGGCGTCGATTAAGGCCACCGCGACGGGTGTCGCTGGCGCGTTTGCGGGTGCATTTGCCACCGGGCAACTGGTTCACTATGCCGATACGTGGAACCAGCTAAGCGGACGTCTGCGCCTTGCTTCCACAGGCGCGGATGACTTTGCCACCTCCCAGCGCACTCTGATGGATATCAGCCAGCGCACCGGCACATCGTTTGAGGCGAACGCTAACCTGTATTCCCGCATCGCCGCTTCCCTGCGTGATGCTGGATATGCCTCCGCTGACGTGGCGAAAGTGACCGAAACAGTCGCCACCTCGCTGAAACTGTCAGGTGCCAGTACGGAAGAGGCCAGCTCAGTGATCACCCAGTTGAGCCAGGCGCTGGGCTCTGGCGTACTGCGCGGCGAAGAATTTAATGCCATCATGGAGAGCGGCGGACGTCTGGCGAAATTACTTGCTGACGGGCTGGGTACGACCGTCGGCGGCCTGCGCAATATGGCTAATAACGGTGAACTGACTACCGAAAAAATCATGCCGTTGCTGACCAATGTTGGTCTGCTGCGCAAGGAATTTGACACCCTGCCGGCCAGTATCAGCGGTTCTGCGCAGAAGGTTGAAAACGCCTTTATGGCGTGGGTTGGCGGGGCAAATAACGCAGTCGGTGCGTCCTCAACACTTTCCGGCATCCTCGACGGGCTGGCTAAAAATATCGATACCGTTGCCAATACTGCTGGCGCGCTGGTGGGGATCGGCCTCGCGCGCTTTTTCGGCAATATGGTCGGCAGTGTCGCCAGTGCGACAACGGAGATCGCGAGAAACACCGCCGCAGAAGTGGCGCTGGCTCAGGCTCAGGTTCGCGGTGCGCAGGTCAGTGTCGCCGCTGCGCGTCAGGCGGTTTATCGTGCCCAGCAGGCAAAGGCTGCCGCAGTTTCCATTGAGGCGCAGATTGTCGCCGAACGCAACCTGATTGCTGCGCAGTCCGGGCTTAACAATGCCATCTCAGCCCGCAGCAGTGCCGTTAACAACCTCACCAACAGCGCATCGCTCATGTCCCGCCTTGGCTCTGGCGTGCTTGGGATCCTTGGCGGCTGGCCGGGCCTTATCATCGGCGCTGGTGCGGCGATGTATGGTCTGTACGAGCATACCCAGCAGGTGCACAAAGAGGCTGTTGCGTTCGCCGATAACCTTGACGACATCAACAGCAAACTTCAGAAAATGTCCGTTGCCGGGCTGCGCTCAACGGCCGTTGACGCCAGCGCGTCACTGGCAGCGCAGAAGAAAGACCTGGCCGATCTTGATGAGCAGATCAGAAAGGTTAAAGACAGCCAGTCGGCGCTGACTACGATTCAGGAGAGTTACAATAAATCTCCGCGCATGACGTATCTGAATACGTTCATGGATCAGGCGGACATTACCGCCAAAAATATCGAGCTGACGGGCCAACTGAATAAGCTTGAGTATGAACGCGAGCAGGCCGCATCAAAAGTTGAAGCCACACAGAAGCTGGTGAACCAGGCGAGCGATCTGGCAACGCAAAAAGCTGTTGAACAGGCTGGTGCCGTTTCCATTCTTAAAGGTGCGTATGACCTTCTTAACCGGTCAATGTCGGCTACGGCAGGCGCAACGCCACCGCAGTATGCCGGGCCTGTAGTATCGACCGCCAGCGCCACACCACAGCAACAGACCGCCCTGGAAAAGTCGCGCCGGGATAGTGTGCTTGCGAGTATGGATGGACTGGAGAAACTTCATCAGCAGTATGTTTATGAAGCGGAAGATCTCAAGCTCACCGGTGCGCTGTATACGACCTACATCTACAACAAAGATCAGGCAGCAAAAAAAGATGCGGCAGCGGCGCAGGCGAAGAAAGATGCCACCGCTGCCACCAACGCGCAAAACAAAGCAGAGAGGGAAGCAGCAGCCCAGGCTGAGCAGTACAGCCGAAAACTGGCGGATTTAAGTGTTGCCATTGAGGTGCAAAAAGTCCGGGCTACTGAAGGTGAGCAGGCTGCCGAGCTTTATGCCGCCGCTAACCAGACCGGCGCAAAATGGACGGATGAGCAGCGTAAAGCCATTCAGGCCCAGTCCGCTGAGCTTGCCAGGCTGACGCAACTGGCTGACGATCACGTTAAAAAAGTGCGTGAGCAGGCTGATGCGCTGAAAGACCTGACGGAAGCCGCGCGCAAATTTAACGATGATGCAGCGCTGACAACCGAAACGGCCGGGATGAGTGACAGACAGCGCCAGCGATTTGATGAAACACAGCAGATTGATCGTGTATTCGCAAATACTGATGGTGGTGCCGCGGCAGTTGCCGCACGTACCGCAGCACTGGATGCGCTGGATAAAAAATACAAAGCGATAGCAGCATCAGAAGCCGACTGGCGCAATGGCGTTTCGAAGGGCTACAACAACTGGTTCGACGAAATGACTGATATTGCCGGTACCGTTTCTGATGGCGTCAAGTCGTCGCTGGACGGCGCTTTCAGTAATGTCACCTCGATGCTTGAAGGTAACAAAGTCTCCTGGAAATCGTGGGGGATCTCTGTTCTTCAAATCATCGAAAAGGTGGCGCTGCAAATGGCTGTCGTCAGCGCAATGGGTAGTTCGTCATCTTCTTCCGGTCTGTTGGGCTCTCTCGTTGGTGGGGTGGCCAGCTTCTTTGGCGGCAGTGCGGCATCCACAGCAAGCAGCGGAACGGCCATCCAGTCGGCTGCGGCTAACTTCCAGTTCAATGCGCTGGGAGGCGTTTACGATTCGCCATCGCTGAGCGCCTACAGTAACGGCGTCTACAACTCACCACAGCTATTTGCCTTCGCCCAGGGGGCTGGCGTGTTCGCTGAAGCCGGACCTGAAGCCATTATGCCTTTGACCCGCGCTTCAGATGGTTCTCTGGGTGTACGGGCGGTTGGCTCCGGGGTGAACAGCGCCGCGCCTTCCGGCGGTGCGCCGCAGGTAAACATTCACATCGACAGCAACGGCAACACGAACACAAGTGGTACCAGTGGTTATGAGAATTTCGCGCGTGATATTGGTACCTATGTTGATCAGCGTTACCGCGAGCTGCAACGGCGTGATTTGTCTCCGGGTGGTTCAATCTGGAATCTGGCTAAAGGGGGCCGCTGATGGCTATTGAGGAATTTACCTGGTGCGCCCGTATCAACGCTGAAGAGGAAGTCAACTTTCGTACCCGTTCCGCGCAGTTCGGTGATGGTTACCAGCAGGTTTCCGGAGATGGCTTAAACCCACGGTCACAAAAATGGACCGTGGAATTTACCGGAGCTGAAGACTATATCGCCGATATAAAAGCATTTCTGGATCGCCATGCCGGGACAAAATCTTTTTCATGGCGACCACCGCTGGAGCCCCTCGGCTTATTCCGCTGTAACTCCTATAAGCCGACGGCGCTCGGTGCCGGAAAATACAACCTCTCTGCAACTTTTGAACAGGCATTTGCACCATGAGTTTAAACAGCGACTATCAAAAACTGGAGCCGGGCAACGCTATCCGTCTTATCGAGGTTGATGGTTCGGCCTTCGGTGTGGGTGATGTTCTGCGCTTCCACAGCCACAACATACCCCATTCCGAGGCGGAAATTAACGCGGCGGGTGGTGATGAAACCCTGCTGCCGGCGAAATCCATCTGGTGGCAGGGTAACGAGTACAAAGCCTGGCCGTATGAACTGGACGGGATTGAAGCATCAACCAGTGGCAGCAGCGCATCACCGAAGCTGTCTGTTGCTAACCTCGATGCATCGATCACCGCGCTTTGCCTTGCCTACGATGACATGCTGCAGGCGAAAGTCACCATCCACGACACGCTGGCGCAGTACCTCGACGCGCAGAACTTTGCAGAGGGAAATCCGACAGCCGATCCGTTGCAGGACAAAATGCAGGTCTGGTACATCGATGCGAAAAGCAGCGAAACAAACGAGGTCGTGGAGTTCACGCTTTCCAGCCCGATGGATTTGCAGGGATTGATGATCCCGACGCGCCAGCTTCATTCGCTCTGTACCTGGTGCATTCGCGGGCAGTACCGTTCCGGTAACGGCTGTGATTACGCCGGGACGCGCTATTTCGATAAACATGGCAATTCTGTTAGCGATCCTTCTCTCGATGAGTGCAGCGGATTGCTGGACAGTGGATGTAAACCCCGTTTCGGTGAAAATAATGAGCTTCCCTTTGGTGGTTTCCCCGGCACATCGCTGATCCGGAGCTGATATGCAGCAGAAAATCATTAATGCCATTATGGCGCATGCCGCCGCCGAATATCCCCGCGAGTGCTGCGGTCTGGTGGTGCAGAAAAGCCGGGTGGCGCGCTATTTTCCGTGCCGCAATATAGCGGAGAAGCCAGAGGACAATTTTGTCCTCAGCCCGGAGGACTATGCTGCAGCAGAAGACCGGGGCACGGTAACGGCGATCGTCCACAGTCATCCCGATGCAACCACCCAGCCCAGCGAGGCCGACAAGGCGCAATGTGATCTGAGTGCGCTCCCGTGGCACATCGTAAGCTGGCCCGAGGGCGATTTCCGTACCATCCTGCCGCGCGGCGAACTTCCGCTGCTGGAGCGCCCGTTTGTGCTCGGCGTTTACGACTGCTGGGGGCTGGTGATGAGCTGGTTCCGGCAGACGCACGGTATTGAACTGCCTGATTACCGGGTCGATTATCCGTGGTGGGAAGACCAGTATCCCGATAATTTATACCAGGACAACTGGTACGAATGCGGATTCCGGGAGGTGACTGGCGCGCCAGCCCCTGGCGACGTGCTGATCATGCAGGTGCAGGCCAGTAAGTGGAACCATGCCGCGATCCTGCTGGAAGGCAACATGATGCTGCACCATCTGTACGGACGACTGAGTAATCGTGAACCGTGGGGCGGTTACTGGCGGGAAAGAACGATGAAAATTCTGCGGTATAAAGACCTTTTATAGCAGGGGTGAATCATGCAGGAAATAATGACCAGAATCGAACTGGGCGGCATCCTCGGCAAGACATTTGGTAAGGTGCATCATCGCTTAATAAGCACCACCCATGAAGCAACCCGCGCGCTGGCTGCCACGGTAAAAGGCTTTGAGCAGTTTATGATCTCCAGTAAGCGCCGTGGCCTGACGTATGCTGTTTTTCGCGGCAAGAAAAATATCGGTGTTGATGATCTCGGCTTCCCTGTTTCTGGTGAGGTTATCAGAATTGTTCCGGTGGTAATGGGGAGCAAAAAATCCGGGCTTCTGCAAACTATTCTCGGGGCGGTACTGGTCGTTGTTGGCGTAGTAGTTACTGGCTTAAGTTGGGGCATGGCTGCGCCTGTAGGTGGTGCTTTAATCAGCTCGGGTATTGGCTTGATGGCTGGTGGCATTATACAGATGCTTTCCCCACAGACCGCCGGACTGGCCAGCAAACAGGATTCCGATAACAGGGCATCTTACGCATTTGGCGGCGTGACGAATACCGCTGCCCAGGGTTACCCGGTACCGCTTCTTTACGGTAAACGCCGTATCGGCGGTGCGATTATTTCCGCCGGTATTTACGTCGAAGATCAGCAATAAAATTCTCTTCGCTTAATCACCGCCTCCGGGCGGTTTTTTTATGGGCGCAATATGGCAAACACGAAAATTCAGGGGCGCAAAGGCGGCAGCTCCAGTTCCCGCACGCCCACAGAACAGCCTGACGATCTCCAGTCTGTCGCGAAGGCGAAGATCCTTGTCGCGCTGGGCGAGGGGGAATTTTCCGGACAGCTCACCGGGCAGAGTATTTTTCTCGACGGCACGCCGCTGCTGAATGCTAACGGCTCATCAAATTTCAGCGGGGTGACGTGGGAGTTTCGTCCGGGTACCCAGGCGCAAAGTTATATTCAGGGCATTCCCGGTACCGAGAATGAGATCAGCGCCGGTATCGAGATTAAAAGCTCAGTCGCCTGGACACACACCTTTACCAACTCTCAGCTTTCTGCAGTACGCCTGCGTCTGAAATGGCCGTCACTCTTTAAGCAGGAAGATGATGGCGATCTGGTGGGTAACCAGGTTCAGTACGCGATTGATCTCCAGGTGGATGGCGGTGCCTTTGTCACGAAAACAAACACCGCTGTCAGCGGGAAAACCACATCAGGCTACGAACGCAGCCACCGTATCGATCTGCCCTCCGGCGCCACGTCCTGGACTGTGAGGGTAAGAAAAATTACAGCTGATGCCAACAGCGCAAAAATCGGCGACACGATGACACTCCAGAGCTACACGGAAGTTATCGACGCCAAACTGCGCTATCCCAATACTGCACTGCTCTATATCGAGTTTGACTCCAGCCAGTTCAACGGCTCCATTCCGCAGATTTCCTGTGAACCGCGCGGACGTGTGATCCGCGTGCCGGACAATTACAACCCGGAAACACGCGCCTACACTGGCACATGGTCCGGTGCCTTTAAATGGGCATGGACTGATAACCCGGCATGGATTTTTTACGATCTGGTCGTCTCTGACCGTTTCGGCCTGGGAGATCGCCTGACGGCTGAGAACATCGACAAATGGACGCTCTATCAGGTGGCGCAGTATTGCGATGCGCCGGTGCCGGATGGTAAAGGCGGTACCGGCACCGAGCCGCGTTATATCTGTAACGTCTATGTTCAGGATCGCAACGATGCCTATACGGTGTTGCGTGACTTCGCCGCTATCTTCCGGGGGATGACCTACTGGGGCGGCAACCAGATTGTTACCCTGGCGGATATGCCGCGCGATGTCGACTACAGCTACACTAAAGCAAACGTCATCGATGGCCGATTCAGCTACAGCAGCAGCACGACGAAAAGCCGTTATACCAGCGCGCTGGTCTCCTGGTCAGATCCTGATAACAGCTATGCTGATGCGATGGAGCCTGTTTTTGAGCAGGAGCTTGTCTCCCGCTACAAAGGCTTTAACCAACTTGAGATGACAGCGATCGGCTGTACCCGCCAGTCAGAAGCGAACCGAAAAGGGCGCTGGGGGATCCTCACCAACAACAAAGACCGGGTGGTTTCTTTCTCCGTGGGGCTGGATGGAATGATCCCACAGCCTGGCTACATCATCGCGGTAGCCGATGAGAACCTGTCAGGCAAGGTTACCGGCGGACGTATCAGCGCAGTTAACGGCAGGGTAATCACCCTGGACAGAGCGCCTGATGCGGTTGCCGGTTATCGGCTGTTTCTCAACCTGCCTTCCGGTGCTGCGCAGAGCCGTACCATTCAGGCCGTTAATGGAGAAGTGGTCACGGTAACCACTGCCTACAGCGAAACTCCGGAAGCTGAAAGCGTGTGGATTGTGGAATCCGACGAGCTGTATGCGCAGCAGTACCGTGTTGTCAGTGTGACCGATAATAATGATGGCACGTTTGCCATCACCGGCGCGGCTCACGATCCGGATAAATATGCCCGTATCGATACCGGGGCGATTATCGACAGCCGCCCCGTCAGCGTCGTGCCGCCGGGCAGCCAGGCAGCGCCCGATAATATCGCTATCGACAGTTATTCCGTGGTGAACCAGGGGATCAGCGTTCAGACCATGCGCGTTTCATGGACGGACACGGCCAATGCGATCGCGTATGAAGCGCAGTGGCGCCGCAATGACGGCAACTGGGTTAACGTGCCGCGCAGCTCCACCACCTCGTTTGAAGTACCGGGCATTTATGCGGGACGCTATCTGGTGCGAGTGCGCGCCATCAACGCCGCTGAAATCTCCAGTGGCTGGGGATACTCAACCGAAACCACGCTGACAGGGAAAGAAGGTAACCCGCCGAAGCCGGTTGGTTTTATGGCGACGGGTATTAACTGGGGGATCCGTCTTAACTGGGGATTCCCCGCCAACACCGCTGATACGCTGAAAACGGAAATTCAGTACACAGCCAACAGCGATTTTTCGGATCCGCTGCTGCTTTCCGATGTCCCTTACCCGTCGGCTGAATACACCCAGCTCGGGCTGAAAGTCGGGCAGGAATTCTGGTATCGCGCGCAACTGGTCGATAAAACCGGCAACGAATCCGGCTATACCAACTGGATCAGGGGGATGGTAAACGACCAGGCTTCTGACTACCTGGGGGATGTTACCGGTGATTTCCTCACTTCCGCCGACGGTGACCGGCTGACCAGCGACATTGATACCAATCTGGAAGCCGCACTGCAAAATGCGCTGGCCAATAACAGCACCGTTGAGCACCAGTGGGCGCAGTACGGAGCAGTGCGGGCGGATATTCTGGTCGTGAAAACGACGATCGCCGAAGTCGATAATGCGATGGCGGAACTGTCCACCCAGGTGCAGGCGCAGATAGACGATGTTACCGCAACGCTGGAAGACAAGCTCACGGCGGTAGTGGACGCCGATGGCGCTACGGCTATCTATACGCTGAAGACCGGCGTCCGGATAAATGATGTGATGTATAACGCCGGGATGTCGATCGCCGTGCTGGCGCAGGCAGGGCAGCCAGTCGTGACGCGCATTGGCTTCAATGCCAATCAGTTCGTACTGATGAGCGGCAGCGGTACCACGCAATATTCGCCCTTCGCGGTGATCAACGGGCAGGTTTTTATGTCCAGCGCATTCATTCAGGACGGGACGATTACAAACGCCAAAATAGGTAACTTTATCCAGTCAAATAACTATGTTGCCGGTTCAGCGGGGTGGAAACTGGATAAGACAGGAACATTTGAAATAAACGGAGTAGCGGGAGGTGGCAGGTTAATCATAACCAATACTTTAATTCAGGTTTATGATAGCAATAATGTGCTGCGTGTCAGAATGGGGTTATGGTAATGGCTCAGGGTTTACAGTGCTGGGACGGCTTAGGACGTCTCGTTGTTGATCTATCTGATTACAACCTACGATTTATTGGAACAGCCAGCATCACGTTTTCTCCCGGACAGACTACTAAAAATATGTCTTATGCCGCATGTTCAGCGGATGGAACAATAGTCGTAATAACAGGATCATCAATGAATACTCCAAATGAGTATTTTTGTCGCGCTTATAATGGAGGTTTTAATGCATTTTTCTTCCCGGTAAATGGATTAAACATTTCTCATTCAATAAACGTGGAGATCTATAATTTTCAATGAGCGGATTCGAAGCTTATAATAGTGACGGAAAATTGATGGTTGATTCATCTAACCGCACTACATCTATTTACGATCTACGCAATACAGGATCAGTAACAGACAAGGGAACGATAATTGTTCCGAGCGCTTTTGGTAATGGTACAACGCTTGGCTATCTTAACTCTCAGTTCTGGAATGACGGAAGTTCATTAAGGTGGATGCAAATGAACTCTGGTCGGTACGGTATGCCCGGCGCTGACTTTTTTGAAGATAATGCAGGAAGAGTTATGCGAACAAGAAGGAATGTAGCAATAGAGAGTGGGTATCTCGATGTTTTTAATGCTACAGGATCTCTTGTGTGGTCAGCAGTTACAGCATCAAAAGCACCGAGGATTATCGATTTTTTAGATATCCCTGCTGGATATGATTTAACGAATAATACTTTTGTTAAAGCCGTATCATTTTCCCCATGGATACTTATAAATTCTTGCCCCGGCAATGTGACATATGACGGTGAAACGACAGGCTATTCAGGATTAATGATAAAGTGGGATGGCGCTAACCTTCTTGCAAGGTATGTATCACAATTACAAAAAACATGGGCGCAGACCTTCCAGAGCACAGGCCTGCGGATACCATTAGCTGTTTTTACTGGCTACTAACCTGCAAAGCGCCTGTTTGGTTGAGTGGATAATATATCCTGTTGCGGTCCACGAATAGGATCAAATAAATATGTGATATACATCACACCTTTTTTATTATAACAGATGCTTCTAACCCTATTTTTAATATGCCTTGAAAAGATGCCATCACTTGTATCTGAAATAATTTCAACTTGCTTTATATCGCAATCGATTTTTGTTTCTACTTTACCGCCTAAAGATATCCTTGCCGCATCTGTTGGATAGTCCATAACATAGTTATAAGTTCCGGATGAGCAGGCAGATAACATCATTATGAAAACAATGCTGTGTATTTTTTTCATGGTGTCTTTTTAAATTTTCTCGTAAGGATTTCATTTCATCACACTGGAGTAAATATGTCAGCAGGAACTTTAACCCTAACCAATAATTCTGCCTCGGTGGGTGGAAGTGGAACAGCATTTGCTACAGACCTGACCGCCGGTGATTTTATTGTCGCCACAGTCGGCGGTATCACTTACACGCTACCTGTCAAATCAGTAGAGAGCGCAACATCCCTGACGCTCATCAGCAACTATCCCGGACCAACACAGTCGGGGGTGGCATGGTCAGCCGTTCCGCGTGCCGCGCAGAACCAGATTACTGCTGCGCTGGTGGCGCAAACCACAGAGGCGCTGCGCGGATTAAACAGTGACAAACAGAACTGGCAGGCCGTATTCAGTGACAGCGGAGATATCACCGTAATCCTTCCGGATGGTTCCAGCTTCACCGGCCCGAGTTGGAAGAAAATCAGTGATCTCCTGGCTGATATTGATCCAGCTGGGTTGCAGCAGATTGCAGATCAGGTTTCGGCAGATGCTCAGCAGGTAGCAACAGATCGGCAGGATGTTGACACTAAGGCGAGTCAGGTTTCAGGCGATGCTGCTACTGCAAGCCAGGCGGCCACAAATGCAGCTGCTGCAAACACAACGGCACAGCAGGCCAAAACGGATGCGGTGGCGGCCAACACAGCAGCACAGCAGGCCAAAACGGATGCACAGGCAGCAGCCGCCAGCGTTAACGCGGACAATCTTCTTCAAAAGGCCAACAACCTGAATGACCTGGCTGATAAATCAGCGTCATGGACTAACCTTCTTACTGCCAGAACAGCAATTACCGCGCGAGCCGATTTGGGGCTAGGAAATGTGGCCATACTCAATACTGATTTCGGGTTTAACGGTAATGTCATGTTACAGGGTCAATACGGACTTGGAACAATACCAAGTAATACCGGACAGACGGTAATACCGTTATTAATGTCTGGCCTCTATGGTGAGTCAAGTGCCGCTGGATGGAAGCCACAGTCAGCCGGGAGCGGTGTTATTACAGGATATGATGCAACTAGACGTCAGATGTATTTCATCTCCGCTAATGGTACAGGGTTTTACATCAGAAGTATTTCTGAAGGTGCCTATAACGCATCCGCCTCAACATATCCCTGGACACAGATGCAGGCTGTAGGTACATCAGATATTAACCTTAAGAACGTCCTTGGCGATCTCGATGTTAATGAGGCGCTGGCGAATATCAACGCCATGGAGTTTAAGCGCTTTACCTATAAAGATGATGAATCAGCAGCGGAACGCCGCGGGGTTATTGCTCAACAAGTCGAGAATATCGATCCTCAATACGTTCACTCGGCTGATGGCGTGGGGAAAATGACTCTCGATCTTAACCCGTTGTTGATGGATGCACTGGCCGCCATCAAGGCTCTGAGTGCAAAAGTTGATGCGCTTAATGCTGAGATTGCCGGGTTGAAAGGTGCTGGCTCCTGAAAATCTGGCATGAAAAATATTTCCTCTACCTAACTGTTTATTGCCAAAAGAAAACCAGTCTTTTACCGGCTCCCGACAACCGAAGCGGTATTGATCTGCGCCTCAAAAATAACTACTGTTTATATATACAGTATAAATTGAGAGGTTCAGATCATGCCACGCCGCCAGGATATTCCTTTCGCTTTTCATCAGGCCATACATTGCGAACCATCGGGCCGTCGTGTTGTCACGACAGGCGAGTTTGTACGCCTGCTCGCCGCCGTTAACTTTCACTGGACGCTTGCGCAGGCGAACGACTGGATCAAGTCGCATACCCGTAACTTTCGTGACATCACTCCGCATCACGGCGAGGACCGACTCTGGTTTATGTTCAACCCGAACGGGGGGATCTAATTATGGGATTCCCTTCACCTGCCCAGGACTACATTGAAGACCGGATTTCTCTCGATAAGCAGTTTATCGCGCATCCGCATGCAACCTATTTTATGCGTGCTGGTAACACATACTGGCGCGCGGGTATCACGCAGGGGGCGTTGCTCATTATCGATTGTTCGCTGACACCGTGTGATGGATCGGTGGTGGTGTGCAGCCTGGCAGGTGAATTCCACCTGCGCAGATTCCGGCTGCATCCTTACCGGTATTTTGAACGGCTGGATGACGGCCGCGCGGAGAGAATAGATCCGGAAACTGCCGATGAGAACGACGGGATTTTTGGTGTAGTCACGCACGCGGTAAACGACATGCGAACGCTGGAGTTTGATGACTGTCCGGTGATGTAAAACGTGGAGATATAAAAAAGCCCGCATTAGCGGGCCTTTTCATGTCTATGGAGCCGCGGCTCCTTTACGTATCCTTTTTTGTCCCTTTGGTGTCCGGTCACCGTCCGGGATAAGTGGCTAACTTACTGTTTTTTAAAACTCTGTCCTGCCACTGTCCATGTATATTTGGTGGAGCTGGCGGGAGTTGAACCCGCGTCCGAAATTCCTACATCCTCGGTACTACATGCTTAGTCCAGTCTTTACATTCGCTTGCCAGCTGCGGACGGACACGCCACTAACAAACTAGCCTGATTAGATTTAACGCTTCAACCCCAGGCAGGGCATCCACGCGATCTCTTTTGGGTTTGACCTCTCTTGATCCCCGTCCTAAGAGCGGAGGCTAGGGAGAGAGGGCTCTCAGCAGGTTATTAAGCTGCTAAAGCGTAGTTTTCGTCGTTTGCGACTATTTTTTGCGGCTTTTTACGAGGCCAACCGCCCCTCGGCATGCACCTTGGGTTTCGCAAATCCCGTCGAATCCAGAATCAGCCCCAAAAGTGTTCGCTGAGTATAACAGATTTATGACGCAGCATACCAGTCCATATCGCGGCAAACGGCCTGATAATGCGAGTTGAGGATATTCTGAGCGGCATTTGTTCTATCGAAGCGTCATTTGTGAACAAAACTTTTGCGGGGTAAAGAAGGGAAGCCGGAAAGCGCGTTGCCCTCTCCCGGTGTGAGAGGGCTGTGTGGTTAGCGCCCGGCGTTTTTCATGATGCGGGCTTTGTCCAGCTGCCATTCGCGCTCTTTCAGATCGGAGCGTTTATCGTGCTGTTTTTTACCCTTCGCTACGCCAATTTTCACTTTGCACCAGGCGTTTTTCCAGTACAACGACAGCGCGACGACGGTGTAGCCTTCGCGGTTAATGCGGCCGTAGAGGGAATCCAGTTCGCGCTGATTCAGCAGTAACTTACGGGTACGCGTGGGGTCGCAAACATAGTGGCTGGAGGCAACGGTTAATGGCGTGAAGTTCGCGCCAAACAGAAACGCCTCGCCGTCTTTCAGAATAACGTAGCTGTCGCCAATGTTCGCTTTACCTGCGCGTAAGGATTTTACTTCCCAGCCTTGCAGTGACAGCCCGGCCTCAAATTCTTCTTCGATAAAGTATTCATGGCGGGCGCGCTTATTCAGCGCAATGGTGGCTGAACCTGGTTTATGTGCTTTTTTCTTCGTCATAATGTCGTGAAGCCATCCGGTAATCTGATATCTGAAACTGACCTCATTGCGTCCTGTGAGGTTTAACGCGTTATCTTAGCATGAGTTCCGGCTTAGCGTTTTCCTTTCATCCGACGGAAATGGTATTATTTGACGATTGTGTGAATGCGGAAAACCTTATGCCTCAGATTAGCCGTACTGCGCTGGTGCCTTACAGCGCGGAGCAGATGTATCAGTTAGTGAACGATGTGAAGTCCTATCCTCAGTTTTTGCCTGGCTGCACCGGCAGCCGGGTGCTGGAAGCCGGGCCGACGCAGATGACGGCGGCGGTCGATGTTTCCAAAGCCGGGATCAGCAAAACGTTTACCACGCGCAATACGCTGGCTGCTAACCAAAGCATTTTGATGCATCTGGTCGATGGACCTTTTAAATCGTTGATGGGTGGCTGGAAATTTACGCCGCTCAGCGCCGATGCCTGTCGCATTGAGTTTCAGCTTGATTTTGAATTTACCAATAAGCTGATTGAGCTGGCGTTTGGCCGCATCTTTAAAGAGCTGGCGGCCAATATGGTTCAAGCGTTTACTCTTCGTGCGAAAGAGGTTTACCGTGTCGGGTAAAATTGCCGTCGAAGTGGCTTATGCACTGCCAGAAAAGCAGTATCTGCAACGGGTGATGCTGGAAGAGGGCGCGACCGTTGAGCAGGCGATTCGCCAGTCGGGTCTGCTGGAGTTGCGCAGCGATATCGATCTGAAGGTCAATAAAGTCGGCATCTACAGCCGTCCGGCGAAACTGCATGATGTGGTGCATGAGGGCGATCGCGTGGAGATTTATCGTCCACTGATTGCCGATCCAAAAGAACTGCGTCGCCAGCGGGCAGAAACGCAAAAAGGTGCTCACTGAGCACCTTTTTGCGTTTCTGCTACCTTAACTTTTGGTCAGAGCAGGTTTGTTATCCATATTGGTTAACACGCCATTGCTGTTGAAGGTCAGCGTCAACGTCTGCTGCGTGACATCTTCGTGGCCCGGCTGCTGGCGGAACACATAGAACCAGGTATTGGTGCCAAACGGGTCTTTCATCATTGGCGTACCCAGTGCATAAGCAACCTGCTGTTGCGTCATACCTACGCGGATTTTGGAAACATCGTTTGGTGTCAGGTAGTTCCCCTGATTGATATCAGGGCGGTAAACCACGCGTTCTAAGGTAGAGCAACCAGCGGTCAACATCAGGAGAACCGCTGCGGCAGCAGTCAGCATTTTACAGCGCATAGTGATTTGATTCCTTTTCGGGCCCGAACAATACGTGGCTCATATGTAATATGCCGATGATAATAGACCTTTCGCCAGTTTAAAACCTCTGTGGGCTGGTCTGTTGTCGATTTTGTCGAGAACTCAGACCGTCATATTACCGAAAAGTTTACGCCGCCAGCAGCTCTTTGGCATTTGCCAGCGCATTGCGCGTCACTTCGCTGCCGCCGAGCAGGCGGGCCAGCTCCTGCAGACGAGCGCGTTTATCCAGCGGTTGCATATGCGTTTCGGTCATTGCGCCGTCGGTCTCTTTGCTGACAAAGAAGTGATGATGACCGCAACCGGCAACCTGCGGCAGGTGCGTAACGCACATCACCTGAGTCGATTCGCCCAGTTGACGCAGCAGCTTGCCGACTACGGCCGCCGTTGGTCCGCTGATACCGACATCCACTTCATCGAAGATCAGCGCCGGGGTTTCCATTTTCCGTGCGGTGATCACCTGAATCGCCAGCGCAATGCGCGACAGCTCGCCGCCGGAGGCGACTTTGGCGATTGGTTGCAGCGGCTGACCAGGGTTAGTGGTGACGCGAAATTCAATACGATCTGCGCCTTCCGCCGTCAGCGAACGATCGTCAAAATCGACATCAATGACAAACACGCCGTGCGGCATGGAAAGCGCGTGCATGCTCTCGGTGATCAGTTCGCTCAGTTCCTGCGCATATTTCACGCGCTGGGTATGCAACGCCTGCGCGCTGGACAGCGCCAGTTGATGGTGCTGCGTTACCGCCAGTGCCAGCGTCTCCTGGGAGTCAGCCTGATCGTCCAGTAACTGCTGTTCATCAAGCAGAGACTGGTGGAACTGAGGCAGCTCTTCCGGGGAGATATGGTGCTTGCGCGCCAGCGAGATCTGCCGGGAGATGCGCTGTTCCAGCTCGTACAGACGATTGGGATCGAGATCTAAGCGGTCGCAGTAATGGCGCAGCTCATCGCTGGCCTCACTGATTTGAATGGCCGCTTCTTCCAGCATATCCAGCACGCCGGAAAGGCGCGAATCCATGCCTGCCAGCTCCGTTAAAAGCTGGCGGGCGGTATAGAGCTGGCTTTGCAGGTTGACCTCTTCGCCATCGGCCAGCACGTTCAGCGCATGCTGGCTGGTGGAAAGCAGTTGACCGCTGTTGGCGAGACGTTTGTATTCTTCGTCGATCTGCTCAAATTCACCCGGCTGCGGGTGGAATTCATTCAGCTCTTTCAACTGGTAGTGCAGCAGTTCGGCGCGGGCGGCGCGTTCCTGACTTTGCTGCTGGTGCTGAGCCAGTTCGCGGCAGCTCTGGTGCCAGGTACGGTAGTGTTCGGCCATTTGCTGAGTGAGTGCATACTCACCGGCATAACCGTCGAGCAGGCTTTTCTGGTGTTCTGATTTGGTTAACAACTGGTGCGCGTGCTGGCCGTGAATCTGTATGAGCAGTTGGCCAAGTTCGCGGAGTTGAGAAAGCGGCACCGCCGTTCCGTTGATAAAACCACGGGAGCGCCCGTCGCTGCTGATAACGCGGCGAAGTAAACACTCACGTCCATCTTCCAGTTGATTCTCTTCCAGCCAGCGCTGCGCGGCGGGCGTGTCTTTCAGCGCGAAGCGGGCGCACAGATCGGCGCGCGGAGCGCCTGCGCGCACCATGTCGGCTTCAGCACGGCCGCCGAGGCACAACCCGAGTGCGTCAATGGCAATGGATTTACCCGCCCCGGTTTCGCCGGTAATAGCCGTCATCCCGCTGTGAAAATCGATCTCAAGCTCACGAACGATAGCAAAATTACTGATGGTCAGTTGTGCCAACATGGTTGCTTTCCTGTATGAAAAACCATAACTGTGTTTTCATACAGTATAAACTGGTTTTATATACAGTAAAGCCCTGACGGCGAATTTCAGAACAATTTTTTCGACCAGCCAAGTTTTGAGCTTAATGTATTGAAATAACTGTAATCTTTAGGGTGAACCAGATTCAGGTAATAGTCGCTGCGGCGGATCAGCACATCTTCGCCATCCTGGATCGGCAGCGCAATTTGGCTGTCGCAACTGATCTCCAGGTCGCTGCGACGGTTGGAAAAGCGCAAGCGGATGGTACTGCTGCTGTTAATCACCAGCGGACGGGCCGACAAGGTATGCGGGAACATGGGCACCAGCGTAATCGCATCCAGCGACGGTGTCAGAATCGGCCCGCCGGCAGAGAGCGAATAAGCGGTCGATCCGGTGGGGGTGGAGATGATTAGCCCGTCGGAACGCTGAGAGAACGCGAAGACTTCATCAATATACACTTCGAATTCAATCATATGCGCAACTTTGCCCGGGTGCAGTACCACTTCGTTGATGGCGGTGCTGATCCGTTTTTGGCACTCTGGCAGGGAACTCTGCTGGCAGACCTGAACTTCCAGCAGGAAGCGTTTTTCGGCGATATAATGCCCTTCCAGTACATCGGCCAACTGCTGTTGGGCGTTGTCCGGATCGAGATCGGTAAGAAAACCGAGATTGCCGCGGTTGATGCCGATCACCTGAATATCATAGCGCGCCAGCGTACGCGCCGCGCCCAGCATGTTGCCGTCGCCGCCGACCACCACCGCCAGGTCGGCCTGCTGACCAATGTCCGCCAGTGTGCCGGTCCTCACATTCGTGAGCTGCAATTCCTGGGCAATCTGTTGTTCGACAATGACGTCATAACCTTTTTCGTGAAGCCAGCGGTAGAGCATTTCATGTGTGGTCAGCGCGGTAGGGTGCCGTGGATGCCCGACAATACCAATACACTTGAAATGGAGGGTCATGTTCTGGTGGTCCTTGTGGCGAATGAATGATGACAATCTGTCACGTTCCCTTGAATCCCGGAAACTGATCCCCATAATAAGCCAGGTTAGCGAGATGAATGCAAAAAAACGCGGAGAAATTCATGAGTAGTAAAGAACAGAAAACGCCTGACGGGCAAGCCCCGGAAGAAATTATCATGGAACAGCACGACGAAGTTGAGGCAGTTGTTGAGTCTGACGATTCTGCTGAGCAGGTGGATCCGCGCGATGAGAAAATTGCGAACCTTGAAGCGCAGTTAACCGAAGCGCAAAACCGCGAGCGTGAAACGGTCCTGCGCATGAAGGCGGAAATGGAAAACCTGCGTCGCCGCACCGAACAGGACGTTGAAAAAGCGCATAAGTTCGCGCTGGAAAAATTCATCAACGAACTGCTGCCGGTGGTGGATAGCCTGGATCGCGCGCTCGAAGTCGCAGACAGGAACAATGCCGAAATGGCACCGATGGTTGAGGGTATCGAACTGACGCTGAAATCCATGCTGGATGTGGTGAAGAAATTCGGCGTTGAAGTGATTGCTGATACCGGCGTTCCGCTGGATCCGAACGTCCATCAGGCGATTGCGATGGTGGAATCCGATGAGATCGCCGCTGGCAACGTGCTGGGCGTGATGCAGAAAGGGTATACCTTAAACGGTCGTACTATTCGCGCAGCCATGGTTACCGTCGCCAAAGCTAAGGGTTAATCCCGATCTGAAACCCTCTCCATCCGGAGAGGGTTTTTCATTTTATTCGGCCACGCTTTCCCGCAGCGTTTTCACCGGGATCACTTTTACCTGCTTAATCATGTTGTCCTGCACATCGAGAATATCGATGTCGTACTGCTCAATGCGCACGCGCGTGCCAACGGCCGGGATCTCTTCCAGCTCTTCCAGCAGCATACCGTTAATGGTACGGGCTTCGTCTTCCGGCAAGTGCCAGTTAAAGGCTTTATTCAGTTCGCGCACATTGGCGCTGCCGTCGATTATCACTGAACCGTCGTTTTGCGGCGTGGCTTCATCGGCCAGCGCTGGCGACATAGACGTGGTGAAATCGCCGACAATCTCTTCGAGAATATCTTCTACCGTCACCAGCCCCTGAATATCGCCATACTCATCGACCACCAGCCCGACTTTCTTTTTATTGCGCTGGAATTTCACCAGTTGAACGCTGAGCGGCGTCCCTTCAGGCACATAGTAGATTTCATCGGCAGCGCGCAGCATCACCTCTTTGGTGAACTCGTTCTTTTCGGTCATCAGGCGGTAGGCTTCGCGCACGCGCAACATGCTGATGGCGTCATCCAGCGAATCGCGGTACAGCACAATGCGGCCGTGCGGTGAGTGAGTGAGCTGGCGAACAATCGCTTTCCAGTCGTCGTTGATATCGATACCGACAATTTCGTTGCGCGGCACCATGATGTCATCAACGCTCACCTTTTCCAGATCGAGGATCGACAGCAGCATGTCCTGGTTACGGCGCGAGATTTTCGAGCGCGATTCGTTAACAATAGTGCGTAATTCATCTTTGCTGAGCGCGCCGCTGACCACCACATCGGCTTTGATGCCAACCATGCGCATCAACACGCGGGTGACGCCGTTAAGCAGCCACACCAGTGGCAGCATGATCACCTGCAATGGCGCCAGCAGAAAGCTGCTGGGGAAGGCGACTTTTTCCGGGTAGAGTGCGGCAATGGTTTTCGGCAAGACTTCGGCGAACACCAGTACCACAAATGTTAGTACGCCGGTGGCAATCGCCACACCGGCGTTACCGTACAGGCGCATCCCGACGATAGTACCTATCGCCGAGGCGAGAATATTGACGAGATTGTTGCCGATCAGCACCAGGCTAATCAGGCGATCGGGCTTGCGCAGCAGTTTTTCGACGCGTCTGGCCGCGCGGTTGCCCTGCTTGGCCAGGTGACGCAGACGATAGCGGTTCAGCGTCATCATCCCGGTTTCAGAACCGGAGAAATAGGCTGAAACCACGACCATGATAATCAGGGTAACGATCAGCGTCGTGGTAGAGATGTGTTCCAGGGGGAACTCCTTTTGGCGTTAACTCACAAACTGCTGCAGGATGCGGCTGCCAAAGTAGGCCAGCGTTAAAATACCCGCGCCCGCAACGTTGAACCAGACAACCCGGCGACCGCGCCAGCCTTCATGGTAATGGCCCCACAGCAGGACGATATAGACAAACCAGGCAATAATAGAGAGCACGGCTTTGTCGATATTCTCCATGCTGAACAGGTTCTTCATATAGAACAGGCCGGTACAGAGCGTCAGCGTCAGCAGCACCACGCCGACCTGGGTGATGTGGAACATCTTGCGCTCAATGACCATCAACGGCGGCATTTCACTACTGAAAGCCAGCCGTTTGTTTTTCAACTGATAGTCGATCCAGGCCAGTTGCAGGGCATACATTGCTGCAATAATCAGTGTGGCATAAGAGAAGAGCGACAGGCCGATATGCACCAGCATGCCGGGCGTCGCTTCCAGGTGTGTGATGTACTCGTTCGGCACGAAAATCGCGAAGGCGAGGTTGATCAGCGCGAAGGTATAGACAATCGGCAGCAGCAGCCAGCCGCGATTTTTCGAGGCGACAATCGTCATCACCGTACAGATCATCAGACTGACCAGCGAACCGACATTCAGCAAGCTGAGGTTTTGCCCGCCGTCGTCCGGAAACAGCCGTTCTTTCAGGCCGAAACCGTGGAAAATAAGCGCGATCACCGCCGAAAGAATAGCCATTTTCCGCCAGCCGCTGTTTTTCTGCAGCAAACCGGGAACGATCAGCGCGATGCTGATTGAGTAGGCAACAAGAGCGATCAGAGCAAAAACGGGCATAGGGATGTCGGCAGTTGACTGAAGAAGAAAGAAAAGCAGTATAACGTCAGGCGACGTTGGCTCCAACAGTTGCATCACATACAGGAGCAATGTCTTCATGTTATACTCGGGCAAATTTCTGTAATGCGTCGCCCTGGCGGCCAACCGTATCACCTCAGGCGAGAGACAATGTTTGATAATTTAACCGATCGTTTGTCGCGCACGCTGCGCAATATCAGTGGCCGTGGACGCCTCACCGAAGACAACATCAAAGATACCCTGCGCGAAGTGCGTATGGCGCTGCTGGAAGCGGACGTTGCGCTGCCGGTAGTGCGTGACTTTATCAACCGCGTAAAAGAGAAGGCGGTTGGTCATGAAGTTAACAAAAGCCTGACGCCGGGCCAGGAATTCGTCAAAATCGTCCGTAACGAACTGGTTGCGGCGATGGGTGAAGAGAACCAGAGCCTGAACCTCGCCGCGCAGCCGCCAGCGGTGGTGCTGATGGCGGGCCTGCAAGGTGCGGGTAAAACCACCAGCGTCGGTAAGCTTGGTAAGTTCCTGCGCGAAAAGCACAAGAAGAAAGTGCTGGTCGTTTCTGCGGACGTTTACCGTCCGGCGGCGATCAAACAGCTGGAAACGCTGGCGCAGCAGGTTGAAGTCGATTTTTTCCCCTCTGACGTCGCGCAAAAACCGGTCGATATCGTTAACGCGGCGCTGAAAGAAGCGAAGCTGAAATTCTACGACGTGCTGCTGGTGGATACCGCCGGTCGTCTGCACGTTGATGAAGCGATGATGGACGAAATCAAACAGGTTCATGCCGCGATTAATCCGGTGGAAACGCTGTTTGTTGTCGATGCTATGACCGGCCAGGATGCGGCGAACACGGCGAAAGCGTTTAATGAAGCGCTGCCGCTTACCGGCGTCGTGCTGACCAAAGTGGACGGCGACGCCCGCGGCGGTGCGGCGCTGTCGATTCGTCACATCACCGGCAAACCGATTAAGTTCCTCGGCGTCGGCGAGAAAACCGAAGCGCTGGAGCCGTTCCATCCGGATCGTATTGCCTCGCGCATTCTCGGTATGGGCGATGTGCTGTCGCTGATTGAAGATATCGAGAGCAAGGTTGACCGCGCACAGGCCGAGAAGCTGGCGAACAAGCTGAAAAAAGGCGACGGCTTCGATCTGACCGATTTCCTTGAACAACTGCGCCAGATGAAAAACATGGGCGGTATGGCAAGCCTGATGGGCAAGCTGCCGGGCATGGGGCAGATCCCGGACAACGTCAAAGCGCAAATGGATGACAAAGTGCTGGTGCGGATGGAAGCGATCATTAACTCGATGACGCTGAAAGAGCGCGCCAACCCGGACATTATCAAAGGCTCCCGTAAACGCCGCATCGCAGCAGGCTGTGGTATGCAGGTGCAGGATGTGAACCGTCTGCTTAAACAATTCGACGACATGCAGCGCATGATGAAGAAGATGAAGAAGGGCGGGATGGCAAAGATGATGCGCGGGATGAAGGGGATGATGCCGCCAGGCTTCCCTGGGCGCTAATAACGCGAATAAACGGCCTAGCTTTTTTGCCATTTTGGCACCGGGGTGTGCTCATCATCCTCACGTACTGCGTGTACGCTCCGGTGACTGCGCGCACGCCGGCACCAAACTGACGGCAACGCCGACGGCCTCACACCTCACAGATTCGCACGTGTCGATTGCTTTTTAGCAAAAAATGAGTAAAATTTTCGGGCTTTTAATATGACGCCGGGCTCCGTTCCTCGATGGGGCCTGGTGTTTTATTCACACAAGAGGATGTTATGGTAACTATTCGTTTAGCACGTCACGGCGCTAAAAAGCGTCCGTTCTACCAGGTTGTTGTGACTGACAGCCGTAATGCACGCAACGGTCGCTTCATCGAGCGCGTTGGCTTCTTCAACCCACTCGCTTCCGAGAAAGAAGAAGGCACCCGCCTGGATCTGGATCGTATTCAGCACTGGGTTGGCCAGGGCGCTACCGTTTCCGATCGCGTTTCCGCGCTGATCAAAGAAGCACAGAAAGCAGCTTAATCTGTCACGGTGGTCATGATGAGCAAGCAACAAACCGCAGCGGTCCCTGCTGAGCCAATTATTGTCGGCAAACTGGGGTCTTCTTACGGAATTCGTGGTTGGCTCAGAGTGTTTTCCTCCACCGAAGACGCCGAAAGCATTTTTGACTATCAGCCCTGGTTTATCCAGAAGGCGGGTCAGTGGCAGAGCATTGAGCTGGAAAGCTGGCGCTACCACAATCAGGACATCGTCATCAAACTGAAAGGTATTGATGACAGAGATGCAGCGAATCTGCTGACGAATTGCGAAATCGTCGTGGATTCCTCGCAGTTGCCGGAACTGGAAGAGGGTGACTACTACTGGAAAGACCTGATGGGCTGCCAGGTAGTGACTACTGAAGGTTACAGCCTCGGTAAAGTCGTCGATATGATGGAAACCGGGTCTAATGACGTTCTCGTCATCAAGGCAAACCTGAAAGATGCATTTGGTATCAAGGAGCGGTTGGTTCCGTTCCTCGATGGGCAGGTTATCAAGAAAGTCGATCTCGCTACTCAAACCATTGAAGTAGATTGGGATCCTGGTTTTTAAACCTCCGGATATACGGTAAAAGACGGCGCTATGTGGATTGGCATAATTAGCCTGTTTCCTGAAATGTTCCGCGCGATTACCGACTACGGGGTAACTGGCCGGGCAGTAAAGAATGGCCTGCTGAGCATCCAGAGCTGGAGTCCGCGTGATTTCGCTCATGACCGGCACCGTACCGTGGACGATCGTCCTTACGGCGGCGGACCGGGGATGTTAATGATGGTGAACCCGTTACGGGACGCCATTCATGCAGCAAAAGCCGCGGCGGGCGAAGGCGCCAAAGTGATTTATCTGTCGCCTCAGGGACGCAAGCTTGATCAAGCGGGCGTTAGCGAGCTGGCTACCAATCAGAAGTTGATTCTGGTGTGTGGTCGCTACGAAGGGATAGATGAGCGCGTAATTCAAACCGAGATTGACGAAGAATGGTCTATCGGCGATTACGTTCTCAGCGGTGGTGAGCTACCAGCAATGACGCTGATTGACTCGGTTTCCCGGTTTATCCCGGGGGTACTGGGGCACGAAGCATCGGCAACGGAAGATTCCTTTGCTGACGGGTTGCTGGATTGTCCACACTACACCCGACCTGAAGTGTTAGAAGGGATGGAAGTACCGGCGGTATTACTGTCGGGGAACCATGCTGAGATACGTCGCTGGCGTTTGAAGCAGTCGCTGGGCCGTACCTGGCTTAGAAGACCTGAACTTCTGGAAAACCTGGCTCTGACTGAAGAGCAAGCAAGGTTGCTGGCGGAGTTCCAACGAGAGCACGCGCAACAGCAACACAAACATGATGGGCTGGTGTAACACACCCCCGAATATCAGTTTACCCAGGATAAGAGATTAAATTATGAGCAACATTATTAAGCAACTTGAACAAGAGCAGATGAAGCAGGACGTACCTTCCTTCCGTCCGGGTGATACCGTGGAAGTGAAAGTATGGGTTGTTGAAGGTTCCAAAAAACGTCTGCAGGCATTCGAGGGCGTGGTTATCGCTATTCGTAACCGCGGTCTGCACTCTGCATTCACTGTTCGTAAAATTTCCAACGGCGAAGGCGTTGAGCGTGTCTTCCAGACTCACTCTCCGGTAGTTGACAGCATTGCTGTTAAACGTCGTGGTGCTGTACGTAAAGCTAAACTGTACTACCTGCGTGAGCGTACCGGTAAGTCTGCTCGTATTAAAGAGCGTCTTAACTGATAAAACGCACACGCTACATCCAAAGCGTGTTATAGAACAAGGGGTTAGCGTAATGCTAGCCCCTTTTTTATTGGCGATGGCGGCAGAATGGCGGCAGCGGATCGCCGCAGCGGCAGGCAAAAAAAAGCCTGCTGGCGCAGGCTGAGGGAAAGCAATTATCGTGTTGAATGGGGAGAGGCTTCTGTCACCGGCGGTCGGACAATGTAACGCGCCAGCGACTCGTGGGTGACAAATGTGCAGCCACACTGGATATTCTGACACTGATGGTAGCGCTCTTTGGTTTCGGAACTGAGGTAGCGGCTTGAGCGCGCGTGCGCCGCTTGCTGGCATACCGGGCAATGCATCATGGTGGGTTCTCCCTTGTTAACATGCTGCAATAATAAACTTATAACTTGCAAATGCAAACTGTAAATCGCATTTGACGCTATTCCTGCAATTCATATTCCACATCACTGACGCGGACTTCCAGATCCAGCTTGCTGATAAAACCTTTATCATCAATTCCATGCGTTACTTTTTTAACCACCCAGGGAGTGTCGTTGATTATTGTCTTAAAACCTGAAACCGAAAGGGGCGTTTCCGGTGAAATATCGACGCGTCCCTGCGCAAGGGTAATAGAAAATGCCGCTGCGTTGCGCTGCGTATCACTCCACTGCGCTTCAGCCGCCTGCATAGCCTCTTCTTTTGAGGGATAGGTTGTCGGCAGGAGATAGACATTCTCTTTTGAACCAGCGGTGTAACTTCCGGTACCCGCTTTGCGTGTCAGTTTTACCTGTTTTATCTGCTCTTTCGGCGTTCTGGTATCCTGCCAGCGCGCGATAATGCCGCTGTAAACCTCGCGATCAGCAATACTGAAGTCGTGCATATCACCATCGCTACGGGCGATGGTCACTGGCGGGATCTCCCGGCCACCGCGGACACATTTGCCGGGCACAAGAAAAATTAGCGAGCCTGATTTCACCGCAATTTCCGCACCGTTACGCATTGCCAGCCGGGTGAGGAAACCCACGTCTGTCTCTTTGGACTGGTCAATATGTGCAATCTTAATACTGGCCAGCTCGGGCGCGACACTCGCGCTCAACGCATTACGCCAGGCGATATCTTTAACAACCTCGCCAAGCGTCGTGTCATGCCACGACCACTCTTTCGGACTGTTCATACTGCCGCGAAAATCCACGCTGCGGCCTCTTATCGTCACCAAATCAGGTGTGCCCTTATGAGTCACCTGGTCAACGGTAAACGTTCCCATATTTGTGAGCGGCTCTCCCTGCCAGCCAAGGGCGACGCTGATCTGATTGCCGCGTGCCGGCATCTGGATTGTCCCGTCGGCATCATCCAGCGTCATTGTCAGCATATCGGCCTCAAAGCCACGATTATCAGTGACCATCAGCGCCATCAACCGTGGTGCGATATTGGCAGTAATGTCTTTGCCTGGACCATTTTTGCTCGTCAGTTTCAGCATAAATGCGGGCGTTTTTACCCCGGCCAGACCATCAGTGAGTGCATCAATCATCAGAGGAGCCCCAGTTTGCTGACGGCGTCGCTGAGCTGTTGTTTTCCATTATTAAACATGGCGACCAACGACTCATCGACCCGGGTGAGTTCCAGGGTAAAGTTGATTTTTCGCGGCGAACCGTCGCTGTAAAACTCGGAGCCGTTCTCAGTGACTTTACTGATGACATACATGCCATAAATCATTCCTGTACCGTCGATAAGCGGCCAGGCTCCACCCTGCTCAGCCATCAAGCGTACGGCGGACAGCGACAACACTCCGCCGGTGAGTTCCGGATAGAGATCGCCGGTGATATTGATGGTCTCTTCACCCGGGCCGATATACTGATACGCCGCGCGTTTGCCGACGCGCGCGTTGTTTTTCCAGTTGAAGGCGGAGGAACGGTTCATGCCCTGGAACGGCAGCGTCTGCCGCATGAAAACGAAAAGCCCCAGTGCCAGCATCATAATGCGAACCCTCCTGAAGGATTGAATTGAGATAAGGCATTATTGCGCCTGTTGTCGGCATCCTGGCGGAACAGATCCTGCAAATAGCGTTCGTTGTTGCTGCCAGGTGCCACATCGCCCTGTAATGTAATGTTGTATTCCGTTCTGCTGTTGTCGGAGAAGGTATGCCCGCCAGCGGGTTTCGCCGCCTGATAATTGTTAAAGCCTGGCATTGCGCTGGTTGGCTGAATGTAGCTCTGGCTGCCGCTGGCATCTGTCGGCGGTTTCGGTACCTCGAGCACCGGTTTTTTATCGATAATCCCGAGCTTTTCCAGTACCCAACTCAGGCTGCTGCCCAATATTTTTACGCCCTCAATCACCAGCGCGATGGAGCCAGAGAGCATCTGGCCGAAATAGAAACCCGCTGTTGCGCACTGGTTCAGCGTTTCCTGGCTGGCCTGAACGGGGGTAATCAGGTCGCTGAACAGCTGTTTGATGTTCTGTAAGCTGCTGCTGATGACATCGAACAGCGGTTGCAGCGGCGCAAACAGTCCGGCGAGCGGTGCGAACGCGGCGCCAATCCCGGCCATTACACCGCTAAAGAAAGCACTGATTGGCTCCCACCAGGTGTAAATGGCCAGCGCAGCGGCGGCAACAATGGCAATCACGCCGACAATCGGCAGCGTGAGCGAACCGAGCACCGCCATAATCCCGCCGCAGACGGTGGTAAAGACGCTGCCAAAAGTGGTCGCGATGGTGATCAGCGTGCTGATGCCCGTAAAGACCGGCGCGATAACGCCCGCCACGGTACCAATCGCCCCGGCGACGCCGACCACGACGGTGGCAATCAGGCCGAAGGTTTGCACCAGCCCCTGGTTGTTCTGCACCCACTGTTGCAGTTGCCCCAGATAAACCGCTGCGGTTTGCACCAGCTGGCGCAGGGAGGATTCTTGCGTACTGAAAATATCCACACTCAGCGACTGATAAGCACTTTGCAGCGCCTGTAAATCGGTACCGAGATTGCCCGCCTGCGCACTTGCCGGGTGACTCACTTCGCTGCCTGCCTGCGCCGGCGCGCTATTTTTCAGCGACTGCTCATAGCCCGGCTGCAGCAGTTTTTTGCCGATGTTGAAGCCAGAAGTGGCGACGGACATCCCGGTTTTGCCCACCGCAGAGACTTTCCCGGCGATGCCCTGAATCGTTTGCTGGCTCGCCTGGATTTTTTCTGCGCGTTTTTGCCGGTTCTCCTGCGCCAACGCAGCCCGCTGCGCGTTGAGTTGCCCGGTATTGTCGCTAATGCTGCTTTGCAGGCGTTGTTTTGCCGTTGCGGGTGCGCGCGTACTGATTCCCGCCTGCTGCAGAACCTGTCGCTGGCCTTTTACCGACTGGCGCAGGTTGTCATGTTTTTGCTGTAAGGCGCTTACGCTGTCGCGGGCTTTATCCAGCGCGGTTATCTGTCGCTGGGTTGGCTGATCGATTTTTTTCAGCTCGGAAGCCAGTGCACGCGTGCTCTCTTTCGCCACTTTCAGTTGCTGGCTGACCTCCGTGAGCGCGTTTTGCGTCCGGGTTAACCCGTCAATCTGCGCAACCTGGTCATACAACCCGCGCAGATTTTTCTCCGTCTCTTTGATGCCGGCAGCAAGCGAAACATTCGCCGTTTGCAGGTTTTTAAACGGGCGCGTCGCCTGGTCAACAGCCGTGAGCAGTGCGTCAATATTTGTGCTGTTACTCATGTGTGTTTCCGCTTCGCTGAAGCGCCTTTTCGCGCCATGTGATGAGTTCGCTCAGACTCAGGGGGTAGAGTTCTGATGGCGGCCAGTGAAAAATCACCGCGATATCCGCCATCAAATCGTCAACCGACAGGTTGGCCGGAAAACTTACTGTGCCGAAACCGGCGACAAAAAACTGACCACCTTGCCTGCCAGCGCGACCATATCCGCCAGATCCAGCGCCGCCACTTCCTGTTCGGTCAGGGAAGGCGAGGTGATACGCGGCAGCACTTTAATCAGCGCATCCACTTCAGCATTCGCCACTGCCGCCAGGCTCAGACCGCGCAGGGTGCCGGCATTCGGTTTCATCAGGGTAACGGCGTTGATAAGCTGTTCGCCGCGTTTGATCGGCGTTTCCAGGGTAACGACGTTATCAGTTTCGTTGCTCATAAAATCCTCGTGATTGCGTTAGCGAAGGGAAGTCCCGGCCAGCCAGGCTGACCGGGCAGGGGTTACAGGCCGATATTGCGGCGGTGCTGTTCGAGACGATCGACGCCGTTCACTTTTTCGATCATGTTGATGGTGTCGATTTCCACCAGTTCCTTGCCGTCCATCGTCAGTTTGAAATAAGTACAGACGACGGAGATTTTGGACTCGGTGTCTTCGCCCGGCTTGTTCTCGCCGGTGTCGATCTCTTTCTGACGACCGCGCATCACCACTTCAACGGCGACCGTTTCGCCGGTGTCATCGCGTTGGTAGGAACCGGCAAAGCGGATCGGCACCGCATCGGCGCTGGTTGCGCCATACAGTTCCCAGATAGCCTCATCCGGGAAGCCGCCCAGCGACCACTCCATTGCCATGGCGTCGTCATCAAGACCCATATCAATCGGCGCGATACCGTTCATGCCTGCGCCACGGTAGTTCTCCAGCTTGCGGGTCAGTTTCGGCAGCGTGATGGATTTTGCGATCCCCTGATAGCTATAGCCATTGAGGAACACGTTCATATATTTCAGTTTTCGCGGCATTGCCATTTATCAGGCTCCTTAATTGCTGTTGACCGAGGAGACCAGATTCGCCAGATATTTATCGGTGATGCGCTGGCGTAAGGTCAGGTTTTCCAGTGGCGGCACCGGCGTATAGTCGTAATCGATATACAGTTTCCCGGCTTTCAGGGTCTCGGCGTCATTGGCGCTCTCGTCGAACCAGCAAGTGGCATCAACGATGTAACCGTTGCTTTTCAGTTCGCGGAACTTGGCGTTGATACCGTCGATGATGTCGCGGATAAGCGTCGCGGTGATCGGTTTGTCGACCGCCCACATATGCGCGTCCGCCATGGTATCGGCGATAACCTGCGCGGTGCGGGTGTAGTTTTCAAACAGGAACAGCGGATCGTCGGAGCAGGTGCGGTTGCCCCAGAAGCGGAAGCCATCTTTGCGAATCAGCGTGGTCACACCCGCTTCGTTCAGCAGGTCGGCATCGGTGCCGGATTCCTGCAAATCCCAGAAAACCGGGGTGCTGATGCCAGTGACGCCATTCACGCCAACGTTAGACAGCGTTTTGTGCCAGCCGACGGACTGGTCGATATACGCACGCAGGCCAAGTGCGCGGGCGGTAGCGTAGGCGGTTGCCGTCGCGTTCGCCACGGTATCCCAGGCGAGAAAATCCGGCCAAATCACCATCAGCTCGCGCTGGCTGAAGTTCTCGCGATACTTAATCGCATCGGAAATGGTTTTGCAGCCCCAGGCGCTGACATAACCGAAGGCGCGCAGCTTCTGGCAGACTGGCGCCAGCGCGGTGGCGACTTCCAGGGTGTCATAACCCGGCACGCCCAGAATACGCGGTTTCACGCCGGTGACGGCTTCGGCCGTCAGCAGCGCTTTCAGGCCGGTGTATTTGCCGTTTTCGTCGGTGGTGCCGATGATGTTGGAAATCGTCTGCGCCTGCGCATCATCGCCGCTGCCTTCAGCGACGCGCACAACAACGATAACCGGTTTCGCCTGGTCGGCAATGGCTTGCAGCGAAGAGGCCAGCGTACCTTTGGTGCCCGCTTTGGCGATGGCGCTTTGCACGCTGGTGACAAGCACCGGTTCATTCAGTGGAAAGGTTGCCGCATCGGCATCGCTGGCAGTACATACCATGCCGACAATGGCGGTTGAGACAGTGGAAATGACGCGCGTGCCGTCGTTGATTTCGACGACCTGAACGCCATGATGATAGTCACTCATCCGTTTAACTCCGTGGTGTTGGGGTGAGTGCTATTCTCCAGGCCGCAGCGGCGCAGCGCTATTTATCGGGGTTGGGGCGAGGATGAAACAACAGGCGGGCGGCAAAAAAACGGGCCGTAGCCCGTTGCATTATGCTGGCTGAGTGGGCCACGTGATGTTGGGCGCGCTGGAGAGGTCAATGGCGTTGATGGTATCGATATAATCCAGAACCTGATCGAGCCGGTTTTTTTCCTCGTCATTCAGCGTTCTGCCCGCCTGCAACTTAAGCTGGATAACGCTGATGGATGACATTGCCGTATCGATATGTTGTTGACGAAGCGCCTGCGCATCATTAACCGCAGCTGCGTGTTGCGCTTCGACGTTCGTAATCCAGGCACTTCCATTCCAGCTGTCATAGGGCGTTGCGGGCGCGGTGGCAACAAATCCGTCTTTAAGCGGGCCGATATAATCCACCGTTGAGGCGCTAAGATCGGCCGTGGAATAGGCGGTTTCCCCGCGATGATCTTCTTTCTGCTCCCACGCGCTTCCCGTAAAGACAACCACATACCCCTCAGCAACGGCACCGGGAGCAACGTCTGTTGAACCGGCGGGAAGACCGACGCCGATCGCTAAAAACTCTTCGCTGGAGCCGGTAAATTCGCCGGTTTGCGCAGAAAAGCCGTAAACAGTGATATTTCCAGCTGTGGTGGCGATTTTTGCTTTATCCAATACTGCTGATGTCATTATGCAGCCCTCACAATGTAGTTAAAGGCGATGTTGCGTGGCCTGTTTTCTGCTGCGGTAGGGACAGAAAGTGATGCACTAAACGCCACGCCATACCCACCAGCTTGCTGGGCAACAGAACCGCCGCCATGCGTAAATCCACTTGATCCATATAAAGCCCCTTTAGCATCCTGCTCGTACCCGTAGGGGGCAACCATAGGCATACTGCCGGTAATATTGCGTATAGCATCGCTCTGTGCGCTGAGTAAGGTTCTGCTTGCATCAACCCCGCGTCCATCATCCCAGCCACGAATAAATTCCCCCCGTAAATCAGGTAATACAAGGTTTGGATAAGCCACAGCCAGCTTCGGGTATTGCGCTGCGGTGAACGCCGCGCCGTTACATTTCAGCCAACCTGTCGGCGGTGTCGCCGATGACCAGGGAATGGGCACGCCAACCGGCAACGCCGAACCGTCACCCAGGTTTAACGCTGATATTGCCGTTTTAACAAATTCGGTGGTGGCCAGTTGCGTATCATTTGCCGTTTGTCCCGGGGTGGGGGCTTTTGGTGTTCCGGTCAATGTGGGACTGGCAATCGGCGCATACTGAGTATGCGGATTGCTGGCTGCAATATGCTGGCTCAGCAGATTATCGGCCCAGGCTTTTACCTCGATAACCTTGTCATCAACATACTTGCGCGTCGCCAGCACCACTGACGGATCAATTTTTAGCGTGACGGCTGCGGTAGAGGAAACAATCAGCGCCATTCGAATCGTCTGCGTGCGCCCGCTACCTTCACCTAACAGCGGTTTGTAGGTTTCCGGGCAGTTGGCGACGGCAACCAGTACGCCATCGTCATCAAAGAGACCCAGCTCGCGGATCCAGTATCCCCCTTCGTTTTCCGGGATCACCTGCTCGGCGATAATTTGATTGGCATCCTCTGCATCGACAGTCAGTGTGTTTACTGCGCCGATGCGTTTTTGGTTAACCAGCCGGGTTTGTGCCGGGTCGGGCGTGGGCAGGCTGCCGTTGCCATCGCCAACGGCCATTTGCGTAATATGGATTTGGGTGCCCAGCGCGGTGGCGTTCGCCAGCTTCGCCGCGCCCTGATTGGTCAGGATGGCAAAATATTTTACAGTCATGCGTTCACTCTCAGGTTATCGATTGAGTAAACGGTATTGTCCGGGGCACATCGGGGCGGGGCCTATCAGTTAGGGTTGGTTGCCGGGCGATACAACCCTAATGGTCTGCTGGAGGTTGGCCGGGGGGGAATGGTAAGTCGGGTAAACGCAGCGTTACCCGACAAAAAACGGGCCGCGGCCCGTTGGTCTTATTGCGGCTGTTCAGGCCAGCTGATATCCGGTGCGCTTGCGGTATCGACAGCCTGCACGCGCTTGATGTACTCCAGCCATTTCACCAGGCTGGCTTTGTCGTCGTCGCTAATAATGCCGAGTTGCAGTTCGGTCTGCCACACGCTGATACTCTCTTTCGCGGTCTTCAGCCGCTGCGTTTTGTTCTGTTCAGCGTCCGCTATCAGCGCGGTTTTTTGTGCACTTTCATCGGTGACCCACGCGCTACCATTCCAGACGTCATAAGGCGTAGCCGGAGCAAGCGTGGTGACATTCGCCGGGTAATCGCCCAGTTCGGTTATCTGTTTTTGTTCGCCGCTGGCGGTGTCATATACCGTTTCACCACGTGAGTCGTGAATATATTCCCACGCCTGCCCGGCAGCGTTGCGGAATACGGCAAACCCCGTTTTCGCCGAAAGCGGCGCATCAAGCGCTGCGTTCGCCGGGATACCGACACCCACCGCGAGATACTCAACGGATGTGGAGAGGTATTCGCGGCTGGTCGCGTCATAGTTGTAAACGGTCACTTCCCCGGCGCTGGTGGCTAAGCGGTTTTCATCCAGAATTGCGGTCAACATTATTGAGCCCTCACGATGTAGTTAAATGCAATGTTATGGGGACGGGTTTCCGCGCCACCGGTGTTTTCCATGTAGATATAGGTATGGCAGCGGTTACCTGTTTGCCCGGTGAGATCCACTTTTTCACTGTTTTCATCGGTAAAGGCGATAATTTTCCCGGTGGGCGTGCCGTATTCATTAATAAATCGGTGGTTATGCGATCTCAACTCATCAGACTGCGCTGAAAGCAGCGCTCGCCCGGCGTCCAGCCCGCGCCCATCATCCAAACCGCGAATAAACTCACCGCGCAGATCCGGCAGAACACCGGCCGGGTAGGCGGCTGCCAGGCGTGGAAACTGGGTTTTATCAAAGGACGCGCCGTTGCATTTAAACCAGCCGCCAGGCGGGGTTGCTTGCGGCCAGGCGACAGGTGAACCCACCGGCAAAATGCCGTCGTAGTCAGCAATAACATCGCGCACATATTTGGTATTGGCGATCTGCTGTCCGTAGTTGCCGATATGCGTATCCGGCACCGTCGGCGTGCCGATAAACACCGGGCTGGCCAGCGGTGCGTACTGCGCATGCGGGTTAGCGGCTTTAACATGATTGTTCATCAGGTCGTCGGCATACTGCCGCGTCGCCAGTACCACCGACGGGTCGATTTTCAACGTGACGGCAGCCGTTGATGAGACGGTGAGCACCATGCGGATGGTCTGCGTGCGTCCGCTCCCTTCCTGCATTTGCGGTTTGTACGTTTCCGGGCAGTTGGCGACGGCAATCAGTACACCCTCGTCATCATAGAGGCCAATTTCACGGATCCAGAAACCGCCTTCCGTCTCCGGAATAACCTGCTCGGCAATAATCTGGCTGCTGTTATTAGGATCGACCGACAGTCGGTTCAGCGGCGCAATACGCTGCTGGTTAATCAGTTTTGTTTGCGCCGGGTCTGGCATCGGTAGTACGCCGTTGGCATCGCCAACCGCCATCCGCGTGAGATTAAGTTTTGTGCCGAGCGACGCGGCGTTTGCCAGCCTCGCAGCGCCCTGATTGGTCAGAATGGCAAAATATTTGGCAGTCATGCGTTAACTCTCAGGTTGTTTGGTGAAGAATGAACGGTGACGCTATTTTCTGTTCAGCCACAGGCGAACACCATTGAGCGGAGTTGGGCGCTTGCTGGCACAACGAGTGCGATGAAAAAAACGGGCCGCAGCCCGTTTCAGCAGTATGGCGGGTTATGAGATATAAACATCATCGATAAGATGGATGGCAGAAGCGGGGTAATACTCGCCACCGACCACAATCTCTTCCGGCATGTAAGGATAAACCGTCAGCTCTTCGCCGAGGTAACAACCGGCGCCAACATAAAACTCGCCGCTGGTGCTCAGGCTAATGTTCAGTTCCGACAGATGGCGGCTCGCTGGTTTGGCATCGTTGATCAGCCGCTCCAGCTCCTGGTACATCTGCTCGGTAATGCCATTCTCCTGCACGCCAATCACCAGCCGGAACGTGCCGGGTTCGGCGTTCTCCTGCCACCATTCACGTAGCTCAATCAGGTAGCCGAGCGGTTCAACCACGCGCCGTAATGAGCTAATGGTTCCCTTGTGTTGATGAACAAAAAAAGCGGAGGCGATAATTTTACGTTTGGTGGCTTCAGGCCAACTGTAATCCCAGCGATCGACGGAGAGCGCCCACGCCAGGTAAGGCAGCAGCTCTGCCGGGCAGGTTTGTGGATCCCATAATGTGCGCAGCGGCACCGGTACGCGTTCGATTTGTGCCGCTGCCTCTGCCGTTGCCACCTCCAGAACCGAGGAGCCAACGGGCAACAGGCGGTCATCACTCATCGGTGCCTCCTGTATTAATGCTCCAGGCGGTGCAGTACGAAGCCTGGTTTTTCTCCAGCACCAGATCGCTTTGCGGCGCGTTCATCTCCACGCGTTGTACACCTTCAACGTGCAGCGCAGCGTAAATGGCCGACTGGCGGATATCGCGGCCCAGTCGGCGCTGTGCGGAGATATAGGTCTTGAGTTGCTGTTCGGCGGCCTGACGGATCGGTTCCGATTCCGGCCCCGGGTAAAAATAGAGCGTGGCGTCAATCTGGTACGGCACAATTTCCGCGCTTTGTACCGTTACGCGGTCGCCAACCGGGCGGACATCTTCTGCGTTCAGCGCGTTTTCAACGATGGCGACCAGTTCGTCGCTGGCACTGCCGTCGCCTTCGCGTGAGAGCACAGAAATGGTGATATACGCCGGGTTCGGGCTGATCACCGAGATATCGGCAACCCGGCCATCGGCGCTGCGGCCGTGATATTCATAAGCGCCTTCCGGCCCGGCCACGCTTAAGCCTTCAAAGGCCTGCTGCGCTCGTAGTCGCAGGTCTTTATCAGACTCCATCACCGCAGCCGTCGGTGGGATGGTGCTGTCATCGGCAGGGGTGATCACCAGCCGCGCGGTATTGCTGTTAGCGGCAATCACATCAAGATCGTTACCGGCGGCATACGCCAGCATCACCGCGCGGGCGGCTTCATTAACGCGCTGGCGCCACAGCACTTCGCGGTAAGCGTTCTCTTCAAGAAACTTGGTCAGCGGCTCGGATTCCAGCGCCAGCGTACGGGCGATGGCCTCCTGCTCGTCGGCAGGAAACAGGGAAATGAGCGTCGCCTTGCGTTCGGCAAGAAGACCCTCGTAATCAAGTTCCTCAACCACATTGGGCGCGGGCAACTGGCTCAGATCGATAATCGGCATGGTTTTAACTCACTGGAAGGGTTAACGAAAGGGATTCGCCGGTGCTGGCGAGCTGGCCGGTCAGATTGACAATCATCTTGCCGTCGAACTGCCGTTCGGTTGTCACTGCGCTCAGCGTGATGCGCGGTTCCCATTTCAGCAGCGCCATATAGCAGGCGGCCTGAATTTGCAGCGCCAGCGCCGGGGTTTGCGGCTGGTCGATCATCTCAAACAGCAGTGAACCGTAATCGCGGCGCATGACCCGTGAGCCAACAGGCGTGCGCAGAATATCGCTGATGCTCTGGCGGATATGTTCGGTGTCAGTCAGGCGCTGGCCGGTGGTGCGGTCAAAACCGCTGTATTGCACTGTCATAGAGGCGCTCCTGTGGTACCGCCGCTGTCGCCGGGGTGTTGATGGGTATGCAGTACTTTGCCGTTAGAGGACAACGAACCGCCGCTGTGCGAGATATTGCCGCTCATCGTGCCGCCTTTTTGCACCTCCAGCGTGCTGGTGATGAGCTTGTTGGTACAGACCACTTCCGGGGTATCAAGGGTGATGCGGGTGGAGGCGACAACCTTCACTTCCGGCACACTGACGGTTACGGATTGGGAGGCGGTGATATCGGCGGTTTTAATGCCGCTGACTTTCAACGCGCTGTTTTGCGGTTCGTATTCGAACACCGCGCCATCGGGGAAGGCGACATGCCAGGCGTCCGCCGAAGCAGAAGGCGCCGGGTTGTCGTCAGAAAAAATGCCCGGTAGCACAAAGGCAGTGTCGAGCTCGCCGCCGACCGCCAGCAGTAAAACCTGCTCGCCGACCGAGGGCGCCCACCACGTACGTGAATGTCCGGCGCGGTGGGTTAACCACTGCAACCACTGAGTGACGATGCCGCCTGTCTGCACTCGACAACGCCCGGAAGTCAGGTCGATGTCGACGATAATCCCGGTACGGATCATATTACGCAGCGCGCGGGCCATTTCCTGGAGCGAGAGTTGTGTGTTCATAGCGGAAATGATGCTATGCGGCCCCGGCTTTGAAAAACGGACAAGGCTGTCCGGCTTTTGGCACAACGCGGGGCGCATTTGCGGGCGTTACGAAGCCCAGCGGCTCACCAGTTCGCCGTTGATATAAAGCTCAACCGGGCGGGTAACCAGCGCTGGCGGCAGCGGCTCCGGCAGCGTCTCAGCGTGCAGCGCGCCATCGACTTCCGTCACTTTGGTGCGCTCGGTCAGTTGCAGGATGATCAGCAGATCCTGCGTACCGTCGCTGTTGGTCGTCAGCGACCAGCTAAAGCAGCCGCGCTGGCCCGCGTCGACGGTGAGAATGTCCGGCTGGTTGTCGCGCAGCCAGGCCATGATCGGCACAAAAATCGTATCGATATCGCCGGAAAAAGCGCTGACGGCGACGTTGAGGTTGAACTGTTTTTCAAACGACAGCGAAGGGGCGAACGTGGCGGTATTGCTGCCTTTGTCCACCCACAGCCGCAGCGTATCGGGGTTGTCGTGCAGCGCCGGGACAGCATCAGTCAGGGCTTTGCGCAGCGTGTCGGGTTTTAGCATTTATCTCATCCTGGCAGTGTTTAACGGTTTCAACTTGCAGCGCGCAACTCTCCAGCGCGCGCTCAAGCTGACGGATATCGGCGCTTAAATCGCCGTTAGTTTGCGGATCGCTGCCCGGCATCGGACACAGGCTGACCTGCGGGCAACGGTTGTAAACAGTGACCGGCAGAGGGGCAGGCGGGGCGCTGGTGCACCCGGCGCACAGCATCAGGCAACTGAGTGTTATACCAGCGGCGAAAGGCGTCATTTTCATGGAGTAACCTTGTGATGGTTTGTTCGCGGCGCACGGCCTGTTCGCTGGCGGCATTGAGCTGCTGACGCAGCGCCACCTGCGCCTGCTCGTTGTTGGCCGCCAGCGCATCAGCGGCGTCGCGCTGCGCTTTCAGTTGCGCGATGGTGTTGCTTTGCTCGTACGTAAGCCGGGTGGATTGCGAAAGCGCGCTGCGCAGCGCGTGGTTTTGCTGTACCAGCCATATTACGCCCAGCACGGCGAGCAGCAGGGCAATCAGCCGGGCGGTCATTTCACCCCCTTCAGGCACCAGGCGCGCTCGCGTTCGCGGCGGTTTTCCAGCCCGCGATTGCGATCGCCGTTGATAAACACCCAGCGCGGCAGCTGATCGCAGGCCTGTTGCCACTGTTTGTGGTTGATAAACCACACCAGCGTCGAACGGAAGGCGGC